>Ga0316605_10000062_pt1 | contig 134826 bp, 124 predicted proteins | sample OWC_soil_day20_n_FD_207666 | JGI IMG/M metagenome (GOLD analysis project Ga0316605, IMG submission 207666) | Wetland soil microbial communities from Old Woman Creek delta, Ohio, United States - OWC_soil_day20_noCT | ecosystem: Environmental > Terrestrial > Soil > Wetlands | place: USA: Ohio...
CCGCCACCACCGGGAAGTCGGCGCCCCAGGGCTTGCCGGTGGCCGGATTGATGGACTTGGGGCCGGTGGAGCCGTGGCAGCCGCCGAGGTTATTCACACCGACGACGAAGAAACGGTTGGTGTCGATGGGCTTGCCGGGGCCGATCATGTTGTCCCACCAGCCGAGGGTCTTGGCCTTGTTGTTTTCGTCCGTGTAACCGGCGACGTGATGGTGGCCGGAGAGAGCGTGGCAGATCAGGATAGCATTGGAGGCATCGGCATTCAGGGTGCCGTAGGTCTCGTACACCAGATCATAGGCAGGCAACACCGCGCCGCTGCGTAATTCGAGCGGCGTATCAAAATGGGCGCGTTGCGCCGCGACGAGTCCTACGCTGTTTTTCATGGTCGTCGGATGATAACCCGATCAAAGTCTTTCCAACTGCTCGCGCAGCTTGTCCGGCTCTTCGCCGCGCAGCAGGCGCGTTACCTTGGTGGAAAGGGCCATGGCGTCGGCCATCACCACCTGCTGTTTGACTTCGAGGATTTGCGACGGGTGCATGGAGAACTGGCGCAGGCCCATGCCGATCAGAAGGCGCGTGAATTGGGCATCGCCGGCCATTTCGCCGCACACCGCGACCGGAATGTCGGCCTTGAGGCCGGCCTGGATGGTGCCGCCCACCAGGCGCAGCACGGCGGGATGCAGAGGGTCGTAAAGATGGGCGACGGCTTCGTCGGTGCGGTCGATGGCGAGAGTGTACTGGATCAGGTCGTTGGTGCCGATGGAAAGGAAGCGCAGGCGCTTGAGGAAAGGGCCGAGGGCCAGGGCGGCGGCGGGGATTTCGATCATGCCGCCGACATCCACGTCTTCGTCGAACTTGTGCCGGGTTTGCCGCAACTGCTCCTTGGCATGCTCGATCAGCAGCAAGGTCTGCTCGATCTCGTGGGTATGGGCGAGCATGGGCACGAGGATTTTCAGCTTGCCGTAATGGCCGGCCCGCAGCAGGGCGCGCAACTGGGTGAGGAAGAGCTGCGGCTCCGCCAGACAATAGCGAATCGCCCGCAGGCCGAGGGCCGGATTCGGCGACTGGCGCTCGGTGCCGCGCAGGGCGCGGGCGGTCTTGTCGGCGCCGATATCGAGGGTGCGAATCGTGACCGGTTTGCCCGCCATGGCCTTGACCACGGCGCGGTAGGCCTCGAACTGTTCATCCTCGTCGGGCAGGGTGTCGCGGTTCATGAACAGGAATTCGGTACGGTAAAGGCCGACGCCATCGGCTTCCACGGCCTTGACCTGATCCACGTCCCGGGGCACTTCGATGTTGGCCTGGAGGGAGATATGTTCGCCGTCGAGGGTGATGGCCTTGGCCGACTTCAGGCGCTTGAGCTTGGAGCGCTCCAGGTCCAGAGCCTCGCGGCGCAGGCGGTACTCTTCCAGCACCTTGGCGTCGGGCTCGACGATGAGGACGCCGCGGCTGCCATCGACGATCAGCAGGTCGTCGTCGCGGATCAGCGGCCGTGCGTTGTGCATGCCGACCACGGCGGGAATCGCCAGGCTGCGGGCGACGATGGCGGTATGGGAAGTGGAACCGCCGAGGTCGGTGACAAAGCCGCCGATCTTCAGGCTCTTGAACTGGATGGTATCGGCCGGCGAGAGATCGTGGGCGACCACGATCAGGTCTTCGTCGGCGCGCTGCTCGCGCTTGCCGAGTTTGCGGTGATGGCCGCTGAGGGCCTTGAGCACCCGCTCCACCACCTGCACCACGTCCTGACGGCGCTCGCGCAGATAGGCGTCTTCCATCTGGTCGAACTCGGCGACCAATTGCTCCATCTGCTGTACCAGGGCCCATTCGGCGTTGCAGCGATTGTCGCGGATGATCTGCTTTGGCGCCTCGCAGAGCATGGGGTCGGCGAGGATCATGGAGTGAATGTCCACGAAAGCTGCCATTTCTGCCGGGGCGCCGGACGCCGAGGCCTCGCGCCGCACCCCTTCGAGTTCGGTCTGCACCGTGGATATAGCCTCGGCGAAGCGCTCGATCTCCGCCGGCACATTGCGTTCTTTGACGGCGTAGTGGGCCACCTCCAGAGTCGCATTGGAGATCAGGTGCGCCCGGCCGATGGCGATGCCGGGGGAAACCGCAAGACCGAAGATGGCGAAAGTCACGGTGCGCTCCGTTCCTGGGCTATTCGCCCTCGCCGAAACGGTCGGCGATCAGTTGTTGCAAGGCGGCAATAGCCTCGTCGGCGCGCTCACCCTCGCAGTCGAGGAGCACTTTCGAGCCCTTGCCCGCCGCCAGCATCATCACGCCCATGATGCTCTTGGCGTTGATGCGGCGGCTGTTGCGTTCCATCCAGACCTCGCACGGAAAGCTGCCGGCGAGCTGGGTCAGCTTGGCGGAGGCGCGGGCGTGGAGTCCGAGTTTATTGACGATTTCAGCTTCTACTCTTGGCATCGGCAAACAATCCAGTTAACGGTCGAGCATGTTGATGACGCCATCTCGTCCGCCGGAAACGCTGCGGGTGACCAGGGTCGCCATGTCCTTCTCGCGATACGTAATGGCCCGCAGCAACATGGGCAGATTGACGCCGGAAACACCCTCAATGCGACCGGGCTCCAGCAACTTGAGGGCAATGTTGGCGGGCGTGGCGCCAAAAATATCCGTCATCACCAACACTCCTTCACCGCTATCCACCAGCGTCAGCATCTCCTGGGCCAGGGGCAGCGCGTCGAGAGGGTCATCCTGGGCCGACACGCCCAACTGGTAGATCTGGGGCGGCCGCCGGTTGAGGACATGGCAGGCGCACTGAATCAGCGATTCGCCGTAACTGCTGTGGGTGATGAGAAGGAGTCCGATCATGGGAACGATATTACCGCATGACCAGCCAAAGCAAGACCAGCAGGAACAGGATGCCAAACACCCAGGTCAACACCCGCCCCAGCGCGGCCTCTTGAGCTTGCTGTGCGGCATCGGCATCGACCAGCTTGCGGATCTTGCGCAGGGCGGCGATGCCCACCGTGCGGCGCACGGCGCGTTCGATATCCGGGTCGGGCTTGGGTGAAACGTCGCTCATGGCAGCTCCTCGATTTTCAGGTCCGGCGTCTCGAACTTGAGCCGCGCCTTCAGCGCCGCTGTGACCTGTACCTTGCCCTCGGCATCCACCCGCAACACCTGGCGCTGACCCAGGGCCGCCGCCAGTCGCGGCCAGTCGGCGCCGGCGATGAACAGGGGTTTGCTGGTGACATCGGAAAGCATGCCGGTCTTCTCGCCCGGCGGCACCAGCACTGTCACCGCCTCGGTGCCGCGGGAAGGCTCGCCGCTGCGGGGGTCGATCAGGTGGCAGTAGCGGCGGCCGTCGAGTTCAAAAAAACGCTGGTAATCGCCGGAGGTGCCGATGGCTTCGCCATCGCGCAGTTCCAGCGTCGCCAGGGGCGCCGGCGAGCGCGGGTGCTGGATGCCGACGCGCCAGGGCGTCCCACCCTTGGAGCCCAGCGCCATGACATTGCCGCCAATGTTGATGAGGGCGTTATGGATGCCTTTGGCGCGCAGGATGGCGGCGGCGCGATCAAGGGCGACGCCCTTGAGGTAGCCGCCAAAATCCAGCGCCACGGCGCGGTTGCGGCTAGTGACGATGTCGCCGTCGAGTTTCAGATCGGCAATCGAGGGATGGGCTTTTTGCAGCTCGGCCAGCTTGGCGGCATCCGGCAGTTGCGGCTTGAACTCGTCACTGTGGAAACCCCACAGGGCGACCAGACGGCCGATGCCGGGGTCGAACAAATGCTCGCCCCGGGCCGAGAGGGTCGCCGATTCGCGGATCAGCGCTGCCAGCTCCGGCGACACCTTATGCGGCTTGCCGGCGGTGATGTCCTGGTTGAGGGCATACAAGTCCGACGGCTGCCAGGCATGGTAGCTGCGATGGTAGCGATCGAACTCCCGCAGCACCTCGCCTATCGCCGTCTCCGCCGCCTCCTTGCCCTGACCCCACACCAGCACTTCGACGCGGGTGCCGAAGACGTAGGACTCGCGGCTCACCGGCGCATCGGCACCGCAGCCCGCCAGCAACACAGCAGCCAAGGCGGCAAGGATGAGACGCCAAGCCAGGATCATCAGCCGGCCTCGGCCGGGGGCGGCGCGTCGCGCTCGATCTCCAAGGCCGCCGCCACCAGGGCCAGCCGCGCCACGACACCATAGGCGTAAAAGCGGTTGGGCGGCGCGTCGGGCGCCTGGGCCGCATCGGGCAGGGTGCAGCAGGTCTCGAAGTCGAGGGCCTTGAACTGCATGCCCGGTGCGTTGAGATTCTCGTCCCGGCCCCGGGCCGCATTGACGCGGTAGAAGCCGCCCACCACATAGCGGTCAATCATGTACACCACCGGCTCGGCGACGCCATCATCCACCGTCTCGCAGGTCGGCACACCTTCCTGGATCATCACCTCGCTGACCTGCACCCCTTCCTTGCCCACCGCCATCTTGTTGCGTTGGCGGCGGTTGAGGCCCTTCACCTCGCTGGCGTCTTTCACCGTCATGATGCCCATGCCGTAGGTGCCGGCATCGGCCTTGACGATCACGAACGGAGTTTCGGTGACGCCGTATTCCTTGTATTTGGCGCGAATGCGGTAGAGCAGCGTATCCACCTGGGCCGCCAGGCACTCCTCGCCAGTGCGCTCGGCGAAATTGATCTGACCGCAGACCTCGAACTCCGGGTTGATGAGCCAGGGGTCGATGTCGAGGTGGGTGGCGAAGGCATGAGCCACTTCCTGATAGGCGGCGAAATGCCCCGACTTGCGCCGCGAATGCCAGCCCGAATGCAGGGGCGGAATAACGAACTGCTCGTGGAGGCCCTTGAGGATGTCCGGAATGCCCGCCGACAGGTCATTGTTGAGCAGTACCGCGCAGGGATCGAAGTCATCGAGGCCGAGGCGGCGGCCTTCCGGGCCGAGGCGCTTGAGCGGTTCCAGCATCAGATGCTGACCATCCGGCAGGTCGACGCGGGTCGGCGCCGTAATCTCCGGCAGCAGGGAACCGATGCGGATGTTGAGGCCGGCATGGCGCAGGATCGCCGCCAGCCGCGCCACGTTCATCAGGTAGAACTGATTGCGGGTGTGGTTCTCCGGAATCAACAGCAGATTGCGCGCTTCGGGGCAGATCTTCTCGATAGCCGACATGGTCGCCTGCACACACAGGGGCAGGAAGGACGGATTCAGGTTGTTGAAGCCGCCGGGGAACAGGTTGGTATCCACCGGCGCCAGCTTGAAGCCGGCGTTGCGCAGATCGACCGAGGCATAGAAGGGCGGCGTGTGCTCCAGCCACCAGCCGCGTAGCCAGTGTTCGATGGTGATTTCCTGGGCCAGGAAGCGACGTTCCAGCTCCAGCAGCGGCCCGGTGAGGGCAGTAGTGAGATGAGGGACCATGGCGGAAGTCTACACGACGACGACGGGGGCGTCCGGCAGGGTGGGAATTCGCAGCCGCGCCACCCGGCGACCGGCCACGCAGCACCGGGCCGCAAGCGGCGTCGACAGGCGCATTCAGACAGGGCGCTGCCAGGAGCGCCATTTTACGGGGGCTGTAGCCGTACCCAGCCTGAACACCCTATTCCGCGCGGCCTGGCGTTATGATCCTCAGCGTGGGGCAGGCCTGAATCCTCACGGGGAGATAGTGAATGGCAACATCCTTGCAAGCCTGGCGGAATCCCGATGCGCCCGTCTGCGGACTTACCTGGAGCAAAGGGCCTCATGACGTCGTGTCCCGTTGAGGACCAGCTGGCGCGCTTGCGTCCCGCCGTCGGTTCGGGATTGGCGGCGCGTTTCCATTATTGGCTGCTGGCGGGCGCGGCTATCGGCGTGGTTCTGGCTGCCGTTTTGTGGAACCCGATCCCCTTGATGCTGGCTGCCTTTCTGGGCGTGGTCGGCTTCGCCGAACAGCGGGCCGGCCCCAACATCGCCGCCGCGATGATGGCCTACGATACCGCCACGCCTGTGCCCGGCGAGGTTTCCATCGCGATTAGCTGCTGGAATATGGACAATCATTATCACGCGACGGTACGCGAACCGGGCCAGTACGCGTGGAAATACGAGTTCGTTCCCCAGGGCTGGCAACCCATGGCCCAAAGCTACCCGGCCAGGATATGGCGCCTGGATGCCGGCCCGCCCGTTCTTGCGGCAGTCGAGGAAGGCATACTGATTCCTCGTTACGAGCCGAGCCGGGTGGTTGATTAGCTCCGGGAAGCTACGCCGGTCATTAGCAGGCAGACCACGCTTTACGTCGTGAGGCGTAACCGAAGGCCTGTGACCTCCACCACGGCTACCTACCGCCCCGATGCCCGCGACGACGGTGCCGGCCGCGACACGTCGGCGCGGCGCTTGGCCTGGGCGGCCTCGGCCTGCTCGATGAGGTCGATTTCGGGCTGTTGTATGGTCCGGGTGACCTGGGAGCGCTTGGGGTTCTGGGGAAAACAGCGGGGATGAAGGATGTCCAGAAGGGAAGGCTGCTGTGCGTTCATGGCGTTAGTCCGTTGAAAATAGACGCGAATACCGCAAAGTCGGCGCCAACTCGAAGCGGCGCCAAGCGGCAGAGGTATTGAACCTCACGCCGGGTTATGGTTCCTTCGGCAATTGCAACAGTTTGTGTCCGGAAATCGCTTGCCGCAGACCCGCGCTACACCAATCCGTTCACCGCATAGGCAGCAAAATCCTCCGGCAGCAGCACCTGTTCCAGGCTGCGCTGGGAGAACAGGAAGCGGCCGTCGCAGACGAAGCCGAGTTCTTCCCAGTTCACGTCGTTGAGCATGGCAGCCAGCCGCTTCACGTCGGCGTCGCGGCGATGGGGAAAGAGACCGAGGATGGCGCCGTCGTACTGCTGGCAGGGGTGGGTGAAGAAGGGGCGCGGGTTGCGCGTCTTGCCGTTCACATAGACCCGTGGTGCATCGGAAACGTAATGGCGGCGGCCCCATTTCCACCAGTTGTTCTCGTCGAAGCGGGCGACGCGGCGGGCCAGCAGGCGCTCCTTGTAGGCGTCGAGGTAGGGCAGGTGAAGGTCGAAGATCATGCGCCGCGTCTCGCCGCTCTGGGCGGTTTTGGAACAGACGAAGTCGGCGTTGCCAAGTTCATCGTGGGCGAAGATGTCGTCGGCGCCGGAGACGCCGCCGACCTTGACGGCAAACACCGAGGCCAGGGGCACGCTGTAGATGCCGCGCGTGAACATCAGTTGTCCGCCGGCCAGCACCATGCGCCGGCCATCGCGCAGGCGGTGGCTGCGGTTGCCCTTCTCGAAGCGCCAGATGGCGCAGTTGGGCGTCGCGCCGTGGAAAATGCGGGCGTCGCCGAGATCGTCGAAATCGGTGATGGTGCCCTGTTCGGCAAGCCAGACGTTGAGCCTGGCGGCGCCGGTGGCCTTGAGGAAGTCGCGGGGAGTGATGAAGATCAGTTCGCCGCCGGGTTCAAGATGGCGAATGCACTTTTCGATGAAGTGCAGGTAGAGGTTGGCGTGGCCGTCTAGGAGGCTGCTGCCGAGGCGCAACTGGGTCGCGGCGGGTATGTCGCGGGCCTTCACATAGGGCGGATTGCCGATCACCGTGGCGAACTTTTCGCTCTCCGGGTAGGCGAAAAAGTCCATCACCAGGGTACCGGACGGCGCATGGGCGGCATCGGTCTCGACGCCCACGGCGCCGGGCAGGTGGCGGAGGAAGGCGCCGTCGCCGCAGGCCGGTTCAAGAACGCGGCCCTGATTTTTTCTCAGCGCCAGCATGCGCTGGACGATCTCGGGCGGGGTGAACACCTGGCCGAGGCTGGCAATGTCTTGAGGTGCCGCCATGGGGAGCTGGAAACCGGAAATTGTTCAAAAAAATTGGCCAGAACACCTCTCCGGCCACACTTGGCTTCCATTTTGCCTTGAATTACGGACCGTTGCGCGGTACTGTTGAACCTCAATCTTAGTTCGCCCATTCATGATTCCCGTACGCCTCCAGCCTTTGATGTTCGGTGGGGTTCTTTTGGTCGCCACTGGGGCGGCGGTATGGGCATTGTTATTTTCCGGATCGGGGTCGGACGGCCTGCCTTCCGCCGAGCCGCCGAATGGGTTGCTGTTCGCCGGCGCCAGCGGCCCCGGGGCATCTGTCCAGGCCGTCACCCCCCTGCCCCCGACCCTGGCCCTGGATGCCAACAAGGTCACCCTCGGCCGCCGGTTGTTCGAGGACAAGCGCCTCTCCCACGACAATTCGATTGCCTGTTCCGGCTGCCACGACCTGGCCCGGGGTGGCGTGGATCACCGGTCCACCGCCATCGGTATCGGCAGCCAACGCGGCGACGTGAATTCACCCACGGTCTACAACAGCGCCTTCAACTTCCGCCAGTTCTGGGATGGCCGCGCCGCCGACCTCGAAGAGCAGGCGGCGGGGCCGGTCCACAACCCGATCGAAATGGCCTCCAACTGGCCGGAGGTGATCGCCAAGCTGAACGCCGACCCGGCCTACCCCAGGCTGTTCAAGGAAAGCTACGGCGGCATCAGCGCCGCAGCGATTCAGAACGCCATCGCCACCTTTGAAACCAGCCTGTTTACGCCGGACTCCGCCTTTGACCGCCATCTGCGCGGCGACACCCTGGCCCTGTCGGCCGATGCCGCCGCCGGCTGGCAGCTGTTTCGGCAGCTCGGCTGCATTGCCTGTCACCAGGGCATCAACCTCGGCGGCAACATGTACGCCGGCCTCGGCGTCATGGGCGACTATTTCAGGGATCGCGGCCGGCCGATCGCCAAGGCCGACCTGGGGCGCTACAACGTCACCGGCCGCGAGGAAGACCGCCACGTCTTCAAGGTGCCCAGCCTGCGCAACGTCACGCAAACCGGGCCCTACTTCCACGACGGCTCGGTGGCCACCCTCGAACAGGCGGTGGACCTGATGGCCCGTTACCAGCTCGGCATCGAACTCGATGCCGCCTCGCGCCAACGCCTGGTGAGCTTTCTCGCCTCCCTTGACGGCGTCTATCCCGTCCTGACGACCACAGGCGCCGCGCCATGAGGATCTGGCGCCGCCGCCATGGCCTGCTCGCCGCCCTGGCCATCCTGCTTGTCCTCGGCAGTCTGCTCTGGCTGCAAACACGACGTGACCAGTCGCGCCTGATCGCCATCGGCACCCGCCTCCAGGTCCTCGACAGCGCCGAATGGCGGCTCAACGAGACCCTGCTGCGCCTGCGTTACGGCCTCATCAACAATTACGACGCGGCCAACCAGTTGCTGACCCAGATGCGCCAGGCCCGCGCCAGTCTCACCGGCGCCGTGGCGACCCTGCCGGCCATGGCCGCCGACTGGGCCGCCTATGAACAGGCCTCGCGGCAGCGGGAAGAGCAGGTGGAGCGCTTCAAGTTCGAGGCCGCCGTAATCCGCAATTCGGTGCAGTTTTTCAGCCACGACGTCGATGACATTTCCCGCCGCCTGCCCGCCGGCGGGCGTGGTGAATCCTTGCACGGCCAGGTCACCCAGCTCTCCGATACCGTGCTGCGCCTCGCCCTGGCGGTGCAGCCGGGCATGGACGACGAAGTCGGGCGTCACATGACCATCCTCGAAGCCAATCTGGCCAGCGCCCCTGCCGCCGTCGCCGCCGACCTGCGCCGTCTGCTGCGCCACGCCAGCGTCGTCCGTGATCGACAGTTGCGCCTGGAGCAGTTGACCCAGGCCCTGGTGCATTCCCCGGCGCGGGTTCATCTCGACAAGCTGATTGCCGCCCAAACCGAAGAGACCCGCCTCGAAGTGCTGGCGGAGGCCCGTATCCGCCTTGCCCTCGCCCTACTGTCCCTGCTGCTGCTGGCCAGCGTTGCCACCATCGCCCTTCTGCTGCTGCGCGAACGCCGTCGCCTCGATGACGAGCGCCGCCTGGTGGCCAGCCTGACGGAGCAGGCCGGTGTCGGCGTCATCGCCTGCGACAGCGATGGCATCATCCTCTTCGCCAACACCCATGCCCATGAGCTGCTCGGCTGGCAGGCCGGCGAGATCGTCGGCAGCCACCTGCACCAGCGCTTCCACGCCCACGCCGGCTCGCCGGATCAGTGTCCGGTCATCGCCGCCCTTGGCAATCACAAAGGCTTCGCCGGCGAAGTGGAGTTCGCCCGTCGCGACGGCAGCCGGCTGCCGGTGGAGCTGCGCATCACCCCGACCCATCACAACGACCGGGTGACGGCGGTGGTGGTGTTCCAGGACATCAGCGAACGCCTGCAACGGGAGCGCGACCGCCGCCTCGCCGACACGGTGTTCATGGACAGCCAGCAGGGCATCGTCGTATCCAACGCCGAAGGCATCATTGAGCGCGTCAATCCGGCCTATTGCACCATCACCGGCTACGACGAGAGCGAGCTGGTGGGCTTCAATCCACGCATTCTCAAGTCCGGCTTCCACGATCCCGACTTCTATCGCCGCATGTGGCGCGACCTGACCAGCAGCGGGCGCTGGGAGGGCGAGATCCGCAACCGCCGCAAGGACGGCACCCACTACGTGCAATGGGTGCGCCTGCACACCATCCGCTGCGACAACAAGCACTATTACGTCGGCATCGTCACCGACATCACCGAATACCTGCGCGCCCGCGAGGCCATGGAGCGGCTGCACTACTACGACTCCCTGACGCGACTGCCGAACCGCGCCCTGCTGGTGGACCGGCTGCGTCAGGCGATCCTCCAGACGCGGCGCACCGGCCTGCCCTTCGGCCTGATGCTGATCGACCTCGACAACTTCAAGAACATCAACGACGGCCTCGGCCACTCCGCCGGCGACGACATCCTGGCCCAGGTGGCCGAGCGCCTGCTGGCCATCGTCGGCGAGTCGGACACCGTGGCGCGTCTGGGCGGCGACGAGTTCGCCCTGCTCATCACCGACGGCCGCCGCCCGGAAGACATGGCGCGGCTGGCGAGCCGCATCATCATCGAATTGCAGCGCTCCTTCATGGTCAATGGCAGCGAGGTGCGTTGCGGCGGCAGCGTCGGCATCAGCGTCTGCCCCTCCGACGGCGATGCCACCGAACCCTTGCTGCGCAACGCCGAAGTCGCCATGTACCGGGCCAAGGAGAAGGGGCGCGGACGCTTCCAGTTCTTCGTCGCCGAAATGGCCGAGACCGTGCTGGCCTACATGCAGATCGAAAACGGCCTGCGCCGCGCCCTCGAACAAGGTGGCTTGCGCCTGCATTACCAACCCCTGTTCCGCCACGGCCAGGCCCAGCCCTTCGGTGCCGAGGCGCTGTTGCGCTGGACCTCGCCTGAACTCGGCGATGTGCCGCCGAGTCAGTTCATCCCGGTGGCCGAAAGCAGCGGCTTGATCGTCGCCATCGACAACTGGGTGCTCAATGAAGCCTGTCGCCAGGCGGCGGCATGGCAGACGCAATATCCGGGTTTCCGCATGGCGGTCAATGTCTCCGCCGACCGCTTCGGCCAGGACGGCATGGCCGACGACGTGCGCCAGGTACTGGCGACCCATGGCCTGCCCGGTTCCTGTCTGGAGCTGGAAATCACCGAGCGCGTCACCCTCAGCGGCGGCGAACATGTGCGCGGCGTCATGGAAAAGCTCAAGGCCCTCGGTTGCCGCCTCGCCATCGACGACTTCGGCACTGGCTATTCCAGCCTCAGCTACTTGCAGCGCCTGCCGGTGGATACGCTGAAGATCGACAAGTGCTTCGTCGATGGCCTCGACCAGAACAGCCCGGTAGGCGACGGCCGCAACGATCAGGCCGTGGTAACTGCCATCATCGGCCTCGCCCACAGCCTGGAACTGGGTGTGGTCGCCGAAGGCGTCGAGCACCCGGCGCAAATGGACGCGCTGCATCATCTCGCCGGCCAGGACAAGCTGACCATTCAGGGTTACCTGCTGGGCCGCCCGATCCCGGCCGACGAATTCGCCAACAGCCACTTCGGCTCCTGAGCCGTCCATCGACGCCCTGCCGCCCCAAGGCCTTGGGGCAGCGGCTGGGGGTGGGCTACAATCCACCCCCTTTCCCCAGCAGTTCACCCTCCCTACGCCGCCATGCTCGTCGCTTCCAATATCACCATGCAGTTCGGGGCCAAGCCCCTGTTTGAAAACGTTTCCGTCAAGTTTGGCGAAGGCAACCGCTACGGTCTGATCGGCGCCAACGGCGCCGGCAAGTCCACCTTCATGAAGATTCTTGCCGGCCAGCTCGAATCCTCCGCCGGCAACGTCAGCCTCGACGCCCACGAGCGCATGGCCTTCCTGCGCCAGGACCAGTTCGGCTATGAAGACACGCGGGTGCTGGACGTGGTGCTGATGGGCCACACCGAGATGTGGGCCTGCATGAGCGAACGCGACGCCATCTACGCCAACCCGGAGGCGACCGAAGACGACTACATGCGCGCCGCCGAACTCGAATCCCACTTCGCCGAATTCGACGGCTACACCGCCGAAGCCCGTGCCGGCGAGTTGCTGCTCGGCGCCGGCATTCCCACCGACAAACACAACGGCCCCATGCGCGAAGTGGCGCCAGGCTGGAAGCTGCGGGTGCTGCTGGCCCAGGCCCTGTTCGCCAACCCGGACATCCTGCTGCTCGACGAACCGACCAACAACCTCGACATCAACACCATCCGCTGGCTGGAAAACGTGCTCAACGAGCGCAATTCCACCATGGTCATCATCTCCCACGACCGCCACTTCCTGAATCAGGTCTGCACCCACATGGCCGACCTGGACTACGGCACGATCAAGATCTACGGCGGCAACTACGACGACTTCATGGAAGCCAGCACCGTGGCGCGGGAACGCCAGATGGCCGCCAACAGCCGCGCCAAGGAGCGCGTCACCGAATTGCAGGACTTCGTGCGCCGCTTCTCCGCCAACAAGTCCAAGGCGCGCCAGGCCACCAGCCGCCTCAAGCTGATCGACAAGATCAAGCCCGAGGACGTCAAGCCCTCCTCGCGCCAGTATCCGTGGATCCGCTTCGAGTACGACGAGAAGGACAAGCTGCACCGCCTCGCGGTCGAAATGGAAAACGTGGTGTTCGGCTACGACCCCAAGGTCCCCGTCATCAAGGGCGTCACCGCTGCCGTCGAAGCCGGCGAGAAGATCGCCATCATCGGCGAGAACGGCGTCGGCAAAACCACCCTGCTGCGCCTGCTGGCCGGCGCGGACATGGACGGCCTGACGCCCCAGCACGGCAAGGTGAAGTGGGCCGAGAAGGCCAAGCCCGGCGTCTTCGGCCAGGACCACAGCCATGACTTCGCCGAGGATTCCAGCCTCACCGACTGGATCGTGCAATGGGTGCGCGCCGGCGGCTACGAAGGCGGCGACGTGGAAACCCTGATTCGCGGCACCCTCGGCCGCCTGCTGTTCTCCGGCGACGAAGTGAAGAAGTCGGTCAAGGTGATCTCCGGCGGCGAACAGGGCCGCATGCTGTTCGGCAAGCTGATGCTGCTGCGCCGCAACGTGCTGCTGATGGACGAACCCACCAACCACCTCGACATGGAATCCATCGAGTCCCTCAACACGGCCCTGGAGAAGTTCCCCGGCACCCTGATCTTCGTCTCCCACGACCGGGAATTCGTCTCTTCCCTGTCCACCCGGGTCTGGGAAGTGAAGGATGGCAAGGTGAATGACTATCGCGGCGGCTACGAGGATTATCTGGCCAGCCAGGGCATCGAGTAAGCGGCGGTTCTTCGCTGGGAGCGCCGGTGGATGCGGATTGTGGCCCGGTGCATGTTTTGTTTTGCATCAGTCGCTAACTGAAACTCCGCGCCGGGAGTTCGCCCCGGCGGGCGAGTCACTTTCTTGCTGTGCGGCAAGAAAGTAACCAAAGAATCGCACCCCGCTGCCCCGGCCCTGCGGGCTCCCCTCCCTCCGGCTCACCGGCCCGGCCGGCCGCTAAACTCGCTGCGCTCGGACAACGCGACCGGACATCCCCGGTCCGGCAAGCCTCCACTCGGCGGGGCAGAGGGGATGGAGCCGCATCAGTCCTTTACGCCGTGAGGAGAAATCTGACCCCGGCCCATTAATCTCTTATCGAGAGCAGTGTTGCTTCCAATCGCTTCGCTCATTTCTGTTCTCCCACAGCAAATTCATGACGAACGGCAAAGTCGACGACGCAATTCCCTTCCACCCATTTAACAAAGACGTGGTGATTCCTATTCCCGTCGGAGCGAATGAATGATTCCGATACATACTGTACCTCGTGAAGATTTGGGGACGGTCCGGCGATGACCCAGCCATGCCTTTCCAATTCGGCCTTTAGTTTCTCAAAATCGACATTGAGCGGTGGGGAGTAATCGGGCCATCGAACGTTGATGTCCACGATTCCGAAAAGACTGCGTTTCGAATAAAAAAATATCAATGGGTATTGATTCGGACTTGGCTGATTAAATCCCGCAGCAAAACCTCCTTCACCTATGTCATGGCGCGGCCCGAACTTGATCCCAAATATCGCCTCAACCGCTTCCGGCGTGAATTCGTCAATCGTCAAGTCCGCCAACTGCACATATTTCCCCATCAGGTCATCCGCATCCTTCAGTTGAAGCACATTGCGGGGCGCGTCAGGGACATTGGGGGTAGCCGAACCGCTCATGGAATTCTCCTTTCGGGATGAATCGTTCAATTTCTGAACTTCCGCGTCGGGAACAGCCCCATAGCTCATCGCTGCATTTAGTATCAGTGCGCAGGCTACAGCTGCGCCAGTCACTTGCGAACCCTTTTTCATAACACCACGGTTTCCAAATATCTTCACGCCATCATTCTCCACGTCGAACCATTCACTGCCCGCCGCACCACATCGCCTTCGGTCGTGGGTTGGCCGCGTAAGTTAAAAGAGGTAAGACTCACCGTGCTGCCGTTGGAGGGCCATCGACCCAAGTAAATTCGCAATGGGCATATCGTAACAGCATGTACGGTTCACACTCATCGGTAACACAAGAGTTCAAGGACATGGGTAACAGAAATTACCCTACATGGAAGTCTTCAGAAGGAGGCCGCCATGCCCTGGAAGGAAGTGACACCGATGGACGAGAAGATATTGTTCCTTGCAGACTACCTGCGTAAGAGTTACAGCTTCAGCCAGCTCTGCCGGGATTACGGCATCAGCCGCAAGACGGGCTACAAGTGGGTCGGGCGTTATGCAGAACAGGGGGCCGATGGGCTGGAAGAGCGTAGTCGCAAGCCCCATCGCTCGGGGCAGGAGACGCCCTACGCCATTCAGCAGGCGGTGCTGAAACTACGGGACCAGCGAGATCCGCCCGGGCCGAAGAAGATCCAGGCGCTCCTCGCCCGACAATTTGATCCGGCGTTAATCCCCTCGAAAACTACGCTCTACAACATCCTTAAGCGCGCAGGGAAGATCGAGCCCCAGCGGCGTGTCCGGCGCGTCGCTGCCGTGCCCCGTCCGCTCAACTCCGCCGTTGAACCCAACGAGTTGTGGAGCGCTGACTACAAGGGCCAGTTCAAGACCCGAGACGGCGCCTGGTGTTATCCCCTCACGGTGATGGATCATGCCAGCCGCTATCTCTTGAGTTGCCATGGACTTCCGGGAACCCGGCTGGAAGAAACCCAGGTGGAGTTTGAGCGGCTCTTCCGGGAGTTCGGGTTGCCCGAGCGGATTCGTACCGACAACGGGGTGCCCTTTGTCAGCCTCGGGGTAGGGAATCTCTCCCGGTTGTCAATCTGGTGGATTCGATTAGGTATCCGACCGGAGCGTATTTCGCCCGGGCAGCCCCAGCAAAACGGTCGACATGAGCGAATGCACCGCACCTTGAAACGCTCCCTGGGGTTGCCACCGGCAGCTGACCTTCTTGCCCAGCAGGTCGAACTGGATGGCTTTCGCAAGCATTACAACGAACAGCGTCCTCACGAAGGATTGGCCCAGTGCAGCCCCGACTCCCGCTATACCTCATCCCCACGTCTCTACCCGAAACGCCTGCCGGAGCTGGCGTATCCGAGCTATTTCCACGTCAACCGGGTATCCCAGAACGGCCTGGTGTATTGGCGGGCCTTACGCATCTATATCGGCTATCTCCTGGCCGGCGAGTGCATTGGCATTGAGGCAGTTGGCGATGGCCTGTGGGATGTCTATTTCGGGCCGGTTCGTCTGGGTGGACTCGATGAACGGCAAACCCAGGGAAATCACGATGATTACTTGACCCTCAAGGTGTAACCCATGTCCTTGAACTCTGTTGTTACCCATGTGCTTGACTCGTACAAGGGCGTTTCTTGGGTTACTTTCTTGCCGCACAGCAAGAAAGTGACTCGCCCGCCGGGGCGAACTCCCGGCGCGGTGCTTCAGCTACAGGCTTGCCCCACCAAAACATGCACCGGGCCACAAGCCGCATCAAATGGCAATCCCAGCCTCGGTGCGCCTGCAAGCGCCATTTGACGGGCATCCCGGCAATGCCTTGCCCAGAGCCGCCATTCCATGTGCCTTCCAGCCAATACCGGGGCGGCGCACTTGCGGAACCCCCGAACATCGCGCCCCTGCCAGAGCCGGGTTTCCCCCGTACTGACGCCTGCTCAGGCGCTGGCGAACTGGATATTCACTTTCTTGCCCAAGGCCGCGGCAGCGCTGGCCAGGGTGGTCAGGGTCAGGCTGGGATCAGCCTCATCAAGCAGGCGATTGAGCGCGGCCCGGCTGGTGTGCATCCGCTTGGCCAGCTCGGTTTTCGTGATCTGCTGCACCTTCATTTCCTCGGCGATTTGCCAGGCAATGACGCGCTTCATGGCAACCGCCGTCGCCTCATCGAGGATCGCTTCTTCCTGAAGGAAATCATCGAAGCTGCTGCCGATATTCTTCTTTCCCATGTTCATTTCCTTTTCAACAATTTCAGCCTGTCCCTGGCCAGCTCAAGCCATACCACTCCCGCAAGCGCCATTTCACGGGCATCTCGACGACCCCATCCCCAGAGCCGCCATTCCATGCGCCTTCCAGGCCGATGCGACGAAAACCGGGCAGCCGGTTACGGCAAAGCAGAACCGATGAAATCCGCCCCCGCCTCCAGCCACAGACATTCCTTGTTCTTCGGCTTGTGCGGCAGGATGGCCTTGCGCGGCAGGCCCTGCCCATGGCGGCTCACCACGTCCATGACCCAGCCGTGGGCGATGACGAGCACCCGGCGGCCGGCGTTGGCGGCGCCGATCTCCTTCACGGCGGTCAGTACCCGGTCGGCGAACTCATCCATGGTTTCGCCCTGCTCGAACTCGGCAGCGGGGTTGCGGGTCAGGATCTGCTGGCACAGGGCGGGGTTGAGTTCCGCCAGCTCGGCCTTGGGAATGCCCTGGATGAGGCCGAAGTTTCTTTCCCGCAGGCCTTCGTGGCGAAGCGGCGGCGCCAGGCCCCATATAGCAGCGATGATTTCCGCCGTCTCCGCTGCCCGGCTCAGGGGGCTGCTATAGATCAACGGGAAGTCGTGGCCGGCGAGGGCCTCGGCCATCTCCTCGGCCTGAAGCCGCCCGGTGGCGTTGAGGGGGACGTCGATCCAGCCCTGAAGAATGCCCGAACTGTTCCAGTCGGTTTCGCCGTGGCGGGCCAGGCACAGCGTGGCGAGGTCGCTCACTTGCCGGCCGCGCCTTTTTGCTTTTCTTCCAGGCGGCGCTGGGCTTCTTCCTGGGCCGCCTTGTTCTTGGCCGCCCGCTCCAGGGCTTCGGCCTCCTTGCGCGGCGCGTCCTCGATGCGCTTGGCTTCGCGCTGGGCGAACTCGCGCTTCCTCACGTCGCGCTCGATCTCCCGCGCCTGGCGCTCCAGTTCGTTGGCTTTGCGGGATTCTTCCTTGTGGGCGAGTTTGGCATCGTCGATGCAATCGCTGACGAGGAATTTCTTCCAGCAGGCGGCTTCCTGCTCCTTGAAGCGGTTGCGCGCCGCCTCGTGGATCGCGCCAGCCTGTTCCTTGAGGCTGCGGGCCTGGTCGAGGAGGCGATGCTTCTCTTCGTCGCCGAGGGGTTCCTGCGCCTGAACGTGGGGTAGCAGAAGCAGCAGCAAAAACGGGATTCTTGATTTCATGTCGGTTGCCAGCGCACCGGGTCGATACCCCAGCGCTCGTAGGATTCGATGCTGACGATCGCCGGCGCTTCGAGGCGGCGGCCGAGATCGAGATTCGACGGCCGCAGATAACGGCCGTCACGAATGGAGAAAATCACCCGCACCACGGGCTTGAGCAGGTTGTCGCGGTTCTGTTCGCTGACCACCGCCAGGGTTTGATTATCGAGGCGCACCAGGGAACCGACGGGGTAGATGCCGAGGGTGCGGATGAAGGCCTGGATCAGGTCGGGGCGGAAATGGGTGCCGGCCGCCGCGTACAACTCGCGCAGGGCCTGGGAGGGTTCCAGGCGGCGCTGGAAGGGGCGCTCCGAGGTGAGGGCATCGTAGGCATCGACGATGGCCGCCGCCTGGGCATGGAGGGAAATCGCCTCGCCGGCAAGGCGGAACGGATAGCCGCTGCCGTTGACCCGCTCGTGGTGTTGCACCACCACGTTCAAGGTCAGGTCGGACATGCCGGGAACGTTTTCGAGAATGTTGATGCTCTCGCGCACGTGGCTGCGGATGCGCTCGAACTCGAAATCGTTGAGGCGGCCGGGCTTGTCGAGGATGCGCTCGGGGATGCGCGCCTTGCCCAGGTCTTGCAGCAGGGCGCCCTGGGAGGCCTGGTGGATGACGTCGTTTTCCAGGCCGAGGGTGCCACCGAGGGCGATCACCATGGCGGCGACGCTGATGGAATGCTCGTAGCTGTAGGCGTGTTCGCTCTTCAGGCGCAGCAGGGGAATCAGGGCGTCGGGATTGCGGCCCACCGAGGCCATCATCTTGTCCACCACTTCCTCTGCGCGGCGGATGTCGGCCTGCTTGCCGAGGCGGATGTCGGTCATCAGATCGCGCACCGTGGCGGTGGCGTCGCGGCGCAGAAACTGCACCCGCCAGCGCTCCTCTTCAAGAGAGACGCTGGCGCGCACCTGGTCGACGCGCTTCTGGGTCGCCTCCTGTATCCTCTGGTCGAGCACGGCGAAGCGCTGCTTTTCCCGCTCCTCTACCGACACCTGCGGTTCCTGGCGCAGATCGTCGCCGCGCCGGGTGTCGATCACCACCTCGCGGATGCCTTCGCTCTTGAGGCGGTTGATGTCCGCCGCTTCCTTGATCGCAAATTGCTTGCGCCAGATGAAGTGCGTCAGCCAGCCCTGTTGCAGGTCGTGCACGAACATGCCTGGCCGCAACTGGTCCACGGAAACCTGTCGCAAATGGGGCGCGGCGGGGGATGGGGCGGCGTTGGTCACGAAATGTCCCGGCTTATTGGGGAAGAAGCGTTGTTAAAACATAAAATTACGTCAAAGCATAAATCAATTTCAGCATGATCTCCTTAAAGAATCTGGGTTTCTCCCGTGGCGCCCGCCCCCTCGTCACCGGCGCCAGCCTGCAAATTCACCCCGGCTGGAAGGTCGGCCTCACCGGCGCCAACGGCTGCGGCAAGTCATCCTTCCTTGCCCTGCTGCGCGGCGAACTCCATGCCGATGCCGGTGATGCCGATCTGCCGGCGGGCTGGCAGGTGGGCAATGTGGCCCAGGAAACGCCGGCCCTGCCGACGCCGGCGATTGAACACGCCCTCGACGGCGACACGGAGCTGCGCCGCATCGAGGCCGATCTGGCGGCCGCCGAAGCCGCCCATGAAGGTGAGAAGATCGCCCTGCTCCATGGTCGTCTCCAGGAAATCGGTGGCTACGCCGCCCGTGCCCGTGCCGCCGAACTGCTCCACGGCCTCGGCTTTTCCGACGCCGAACTGACGCGGCCGGTGGCCGAATTCTCCGGCGGCTGGCGGGTGCGCCTGAATCTGGCCCAGGCCCTGATGAGCCGCGCCGACCTGCTGCTGCTCGACGAACCGACCAACCACCTGGACCTGGACGCGGTGCTGTGGCTCGAAGACTGGCTCAAGAGCTTTCCCGGCACCCTGCTGCTGATTTCCCACGACCGCGACTTTCTCGATGCCGTGGTGGGACAGATTCTGCACGTCGAAGGCGGCGCGATGCGGCTCTACACCGGCAACTACTCCGCCTTCGAGCGCGCCCGCGCCGAGCGCCTTGCCGTGCAGCAGGCCAGCTATGAAAAGCAGCAGCGCGAAGTGGCCCACCTGCACAGTTACATCGACCGTTTCCGCGCCAAGGCCACCAAGGCGCGCCAGGCCCAGAGCCGCATCAAGGCCCTGGAGCGCATGGAGCTGATTGCCCCGGCCCATGTGGACACGCCCTTCAGCTTTCGCTTCGCCGAGCCGGAAGGCGCCTCCGATCCCCTGCTGGTGCTGGACCGGGCCGATGCCGGCTACGGCGACGTGGCGCTGTTGAAACAGATCGTCCTCACCCTGCGTCCCGGCGCCCGCCTCGGCCTGCTGGGGCGCAACGGCGCCGGCAAGTCCACCCTGGTGAAGCTGCTGGCGGGAGAAATGAAACCCCTCGGCGGCGAACGTCTTGAGGGCCGCAGCCTGAAGATCGGCTACTTCGCCCAGCATCAGCTGGAAATGCTACGCCCGGACGAGTCGCCCCTGCGTCACCTGATGCGTCAGGAGCCAACGACCCGCGAGCAAGACCTGCGCGACTACCTGGGCGGCTTCGACTTTCGCGGCGAGATGGTGGATGCCGCCTGCGGCCGCTTTTCCGGCGGCGAGAAGGCGCGTCTGGTGCTGGCGCTGCTGATCCGCCAGCGCCCCAATCTGCTGCTGCTCGACGAGCCCACCAACCACCTCGATCTGGAAATGCGCGAGGCCCTCACCCTCGCCCTGCAAGAGACGGAAGCCGCCGTGGTTCTGGTGTCCCACGACCGTCACCTGATCGCTACCACCTGCGACGAACTCTGGCTGGTGGCCGATGGCCGCGCCGCTGTCTTTGATGGCGATCTGGAGGACTACGCCGCCTGGCTCGCCCAGCGCCGCGCCGCCGCCCGCGCGCCGGACGCCGACAAGACCGAGCGCCGCGAAGCCCGCCAGCAGGCCAGCGCCGACCGCCAGACCCTGCTCGCCAAGCGTCGCCCGCTGGTCAAGGAAGTCGAGAAACTGGAAAAGCAGATTGCCCTCTGGCAAGCCGATAAAACCGAAGTGGACGCCCGCCTCGCCGATCCCGACTTCTACACCAGCCCGGACAAGGAAAAGCTCTCCGCCCTGCTCAAACGCCAGGGCGAATTGGCGAGCCAGATCGAAATTGCCGAGGAACGCTGGCTGAAAGTGCAGAGCGAACTGGATGAGTTGCCCGCGACGTAGCGACGCCGACACCCTGCTTTCGTTGATGACATTACAATTACCGCCAAGCGCGACGCTTTCAATATCACCTGCCCCATCTAAGGAGCCGCATCGTGAATCGACTACTTCCTCTCCTGCTTGCCGTAACTCTCTTTAGTGGATGTGGCGATCCCAAAGAGGCCAGCAAGCCCAATTTCGAGAAGGCCATCAACGCGTATTTTCAGACTGCCCCCGAGTGTATTGATGTATTCGTAAGAGATAAGCTCCCCGTCACTGTACAAGTATCTGGATACTCCACCTCAAAGGTGGAAAGGTATGACCGGTTTGTCAAAGTTGGGCTACTGAAGGCAACGGACGGCGAGGCCGAAAGCGCCGGGCTATTTTCAAAGGAGAGGGTGAAGACCCGCCAGTACGAACTTACCGACGAGGGGAAACGGTACTACTTCGAGGATGCGTCGAATCCCGTGCTGGTGTTTGCGGTGGGCGCATCCAGAGGATTTTGTTTTGGCAAGCGTAGCGTCGCCGAAATCAAGAACTTTTCCGAGCCGAGTAACTTGGATGGCCTTACCGTTTCCCAAGTCAATTTTACGTATCGCATATCCGATGTCGCCAAGTGGTCGGAGGATTCGGACATTCGGGCTGCCTTCCCCGAAATGGCGAAGAAGCTCACAACTCCCGCAGTAGATGGAAAAGCGACCCTCGTAAAAACAGGGGATGGCTGGGTGCATGAATCCATGTTTAAGCGCTAATTGCCACCACTCTGGTCTGTGCGAAAGCGATGCCAATCAGCCGCTAGCCTAGGTCCGATGTGGCTTTACGGGTAAAATGCCCGCTTTTCCTTGAGGGAGTTTTGCCGTGCAACTGGTCTGTCTCGATCTCGAAGGTGTGCTGGTCCCGGAAATCTGGATCGAGTTCGCCGCCCGCACCGGCATTCCCGAACTGCGCCGCACCACCCGCGACGAGCCGGATTACGACAAGCTGATGAGCTTCCGTCTCGACCTGCTCAAGCAGCACAAGCTCGGCCTGCCGGACATCCAGAAGGTGATCGCCGAAATGGGACCGATGGCCGGCGCGAAGGAGTTTCTCGACGCCCTGCGGCGCGACTTCCAGGTCATCATCCTTTCCGACACCTTCTACGAGTTCGCCATGCCGCTGATGGCGCAACTGGGCATGCCGACCCTGTTCTGCCACAAGCTGGAAGCCAATGCGGAAGGCTTCCTGGTGAATTACCACCTGCGCATGCCGAACCAGAAGAAGGAAGCGGTGCAGCGCTTCAAGGAACTCCAGTTCAAGGTCATCGCCGCCGGCGACAGCTACAACGACACGGCGATGCTGGGCGAGGCCCATGCCGGCATCCTGTTCCATCCGCCGCAGAATGTGATCGACGAGTTCCCGCAATTCCCGGTGACCATGAACTACGCCGAGCTGCGGGCCGAGATCGACAAGGCGTCCCAGCGCATCTGACATGCACAGAGAGCGCTTCTACACCCTCGCCGCCTCCTGCCCCGACCGCAGCGGCATCATCGCCCGGGTCACGGGCTTCCTCGCCGAGCACAAGGGCTGGGTCCTGGAGTCGAGCTTCCATGCCGACGATGTTTCCAACCGCTACTTCATGCGCCTTGAGGTCAGAGCGGACTCCCTGCCCTTCATGCTGGCGGAGTTTCGCGAGCGCTTCCGGCCCATCGCCGAAGAGCTTGAGATGGACTGGAAGATCACCGATTCGGCGGTGAAGAAGCGCGTCGTCATCCTGGTATCGAAGCAGGAGCACTGTCTCTACGACCTGCTGGCACGCTGGCAGTCGAAGGAGCTGGACATCGAGATTCCCTGCGTGATCTCGAACCACGACACCTTCAAGGGCTTCGTCGAGTGGCACGGCATTCCCTTCCATCATGTGCCGGTCACTGTCGACAACAAGGCCCAGGCCTATGCCGAGGTGCAGCGCCTGTTCGACGAGGTGCGCGGCGATACCATGGTGCTGGCGCGCTACATGCAGATTCTCTCGCCCGAGCTGTGCAACGCGCTGCCGGGCCGCATCCTCAACATCCACCATTCCTTCCTGCCCAGCTTCGTCGGCGCCAAGCCCTACCATCAGGCCTATGCCAAGGGCGTCAAGCTGATCGGCGCCACCTGCCACTACGTCACCGGCGACCTGGACCAGGGACCGATCGTCGAGCAGGACGTGATTCGCATCGACCACTCGGATTCGCCCGAGGACATGGTGCGTTACGGCAAGGACATCGAAAAGACCGTGCTCGCCCGCGGCCTGCGCTACCACCTGGAAGACCGGGTGCTGGTCCATGGCAACAAGACCATAGTTTTTCGCTAATTCCTGCCTGGGATATTCGCCCATGATGGCGCCCGCGAAAAACGGCATAAGTACCCGCCCCCACCCAACCTCCCCCTCACGGGGGAGGCGACTGATCGGCTCGCTGCGCTCGGGCAATAGATCGTTACCGTAACCCGCCCCGCGAGGAGTCCGCCATGAATTGGGAAAGTTTTAAGGCACAACTGGCGCGAGAGGCGCGGGACTATTCCGCCGATCTGCGGGAAATCATCGCCAGCCTGCGCCAGGTGGAAGGCTGGATCGCCCTCGGTCTGGTGTTCGCGGTCATCACCATGACCGTGTTCTGGTTCATCACCAGCCTCGGTTTCAACCCGACCAACGAACACATCAGCCGCCTGCTGGTGACCTTCGGCCAGTATCCCTGCGCACCGGTCAGCAACGTCGCCGGCGCGGTGATTTTCATCGACCTGGGGATGCTGATTCTCCTTGCGGCTATGACCTTGGGCTCGATGTTCGGCCTGCTCAATCGCATCCGTCAGGGCCAGCCCCGGGAGCCGCGTGAATTGATCGTGATGGCCTCGCTGATGCTGGTGGTAGGCGTCGGCGGCATCATTTTCATGCGCTCGGTGTGCTGAGGATTCAAGCTGGAAATCTCAGTTAAACGGCCAAGGACGCAAAGGACGCCAAGGGAAGCAAAGGCATTCAGAACGATGGGGCGCGCACCCTTCGGGAGGCGTATCCGGTTTCTCGAACTTGCCTTCCTTTGCGCCCTTGGCGTCCTTTGCGGTAAATGGGGTTAGTCTGTGAAATCTTCGGACTAAAAGAGGTTTCAGAATCGTTCTGGCCTTCCGCCCACCAGACAAAAAAAGGGGCGCCTAAACAGGCGCCCGGAACCGCAGTGGAACGAATTCTTTCAGCCCGCCCCCTTCCGTGGAAGGAGGCGGGATACAACATCAGTTGTGATACGCAGACTCGCCGTGGGAGACGATGTCGAGGCCTTCGCGCTCTTCATCTTCAGCCACACGCAGGCCGATGAACATATCGACAATCTTGTAGCAGATGGCGGAGACGACGCCGGACCAGACGATCACGGTGCCGACACCCCAGAGCTGGCTGATGACTTGAGTGGTCATGTCGAAGTCGCCGACCTTGTTGGCCACATAGTCATAGACGCCGGTGCCGCCGAGATCGGGAGCCACGAAGACGCCGGTGAGGATGGCGCCGAGGATGCCGCCGACGCCATGGACGCCGAACACATCAAGAGCGTCGTCTGCACCAAGCAGCTTCTTGAGGCCATTCACGCCCCAGAAGCAGACGATGCCAGCGAGCAAGCCAAGAACCAGGGCGCCCATCGGACCGACGAAGCCGCAGGCCGGGGTGATCGCCACCAGACCGGCAACGGCGCCGGAAGCAGCACCCAGCATGGAGGGCTTACCCTTCAGCAGCCATTCGGCGAACATCCAGGACAGGGCCGCCATCGCGGTCGCCACCAGGGTGTTGGCGAAGGCCAGACCGGCAACACCGGTGGCTTCCAGGTTGGAACCGGCGTTGAAGCCGAACCAGCCCACCCACAGCAGGGAGGCGCCAGCCATGGTCAGGGTCAGGCTATGGGGAGCCATGGAGTCCTTGCCGTAACCGACACGCTTGCCGATCATGATGGCGCCGACGATACCGGCCATGGCGGCATTGATATGCACCACGGTACCACCGGCGAAGTCGAGAGCACCCTTCTGGAACAGGAAGCCAGCCGTAGCGCCAGCCTTGGCGGCAGCGTCAGCATCGGTGTAGGCATCCGGGCCGGTCCAGTACCAGACCATGTGAGCCATGGGCAGGTAGCTGAAGGTGAACCACAGCACCATGAACAGCAGCACGGCGGAGAACTTGATGCGCTCGGCAAAAGCACCGACGATCAGGGCCGGGGTGATGGCGGCAAAGGTGGCCTGGAACACGATGTAGACATACTCGGGGATCACTACGCCCTTGCTGAAGGTGGCGGCGACGGAATCCGGCGTCACGCCTTTCAGGAACAGCTTGTCGAGGCTGCCGAAGAAGGCATTCCCTTCCGTGAAGGCGACGCTGTAGCCATAGATGAACCACAACACGACGCAGAGGGAGAACACCACGAACACCTGCATCAGCACCGACAGCATGTTCTTGGAGCGGACCAGGCCGCCGTAGAACAGAGCCAGACCGGGGATCGTCATCAGGGTCACCAGAACGGTGGCAATCATGACGAAGCCGGTGTCGCCCTTGTTGGGGACCGGAGCGGGAGCAGCGGCAGGCGCTGCGGCTTCAGCCGCCGCCGGGGCGGCAGCAGCGGGAGCTGCCGCAGGAGCAGCGGCCTCGGCAGCAGCAGCGGCCGGAGCGGCGGTTTTCTCTTCCGCCAGGGCCGCGCCACCGAAGCCGACGGCCAGGGCCGTCAGGACGATTGCGAAGATTTTTTTCATGTCGAATCCCCTTACAGTGCTTCCTCACCGGTCTCGCCGGTGCGGATGCGAATGACTTGCTCTAGGTCGGAGACGAAGATCTTTCCATCGCCGATCTTGCCGGTGGAAGCCGATTTCTCGATGGCCTCGATCACTTGGTCAAGAATGTCAGCGCGAATGCCGGCCTCGATCTTCACCTTCGGCAGGAAATCGACCACATATTCCGCGCCGCGATACAGCTCGGTATGGCCCTTTTGCCGTCCAAAGCCTTTGACTTCGGTGACGGTGATGCCTTGCACGCCCACGGCGGCCAAGGCTTCACGCACTTCGTCAAGCTTGAACGGCTTGATGATGGCGGTAACCAGTTTCATGAGAATTTCCTCTTGAAAAAATAAGGGGGTTCGATTTCCCGCCACCACCGGCCGTGTGGTGGCGGGGGGTTAAGCGGATTTAGAAGGACTTGGTGAAGGTCAGGACAGCAGTATTCTTACCAGCGCCGTAATTGACTGCACCGGCGACGCCGCCACCCCAGCAGTAGGGTTCCTGCACGGCAAGACGAGCACCAGAGGTGATCGCGCCACAGTCATCTTTAGCATTGGTCGTGGACGCAGCGAGACCGACCACACCGAAGCCGACATCCTTGGTTACGCCAACCTTGTAGTCGGTGTAGGAGGCATCGGCATAGCCACGTACCTTTTGATGACCCACATGACCAGTCAGGCCCCATCCATCGCCCAGATCAAAGGCCAGGTTGGCTTCAAGATAACCGCTACCCGTGGTCTTCTCGTTGGCTGTTGCGGAGGGCGTCTTGGCCCAGCCGAAAAGCGCGCCGAGGGAGTGGGAATACTTGACGGTCAGCCACTTGTAGCTCAGAGCGCCGTATACTTCCTGGGTGTCCTGCTTGAGGATGCCACCGGGGGTCTTGTTGTGGCCCGGGTAGTTGTAGGTCAATACGCCCACGTCAAAACCGAGATCGCCGGTAATACTGCCCTTGTAACCGCCATAGACGTCAATTTCCAGTCCGGCGCTTGCGGTAGACGTGGCGCCGGGAACGTTCAGGCCGTCCTGAATCCAGCTAACGTTGGAAGCCCAGACGCCAGCATAAAGGCCACTTGCGTGGGAGTAATCAAAGCCCCCTTGCAAGGCGGGCTTCCCGGAGGTTTGGGAAATGCCACGATACAGGTAGTCAGTAGCGAAACCGACGTTGCCGGTGAAGGTGTGTACCGGAGTCGGAGCAGCAGCCTGAGCCGACACGAGGGACGGCATGGCGAACAGGGTTGCCACGGCGGAGGCGATGAGAGCTTTACGCATTTAGTTATCTCCTAAATAAAAAAGTTTGCAGTCTTCCTTAGCAGGCTCCATGCCAGCCAAAAATCTCTATATTAAACAATCAGTAATTGAACTTACCTGATGCACTTTTGGCAGAGGCGCACTACGTTGTTGCACTTTGATTCATGGTTTGCACCATCTCGGTGCGATAAGGTTGGTATTCGCGTGACGTAACGACAACTTGCTGCCGCCGTGGATACTATCGATGCTATTACCGCGTCTGAATACCTGCTTTCGGGTAATTTCAATACCGTATCGCAGGTATCGGGAAGCGTATCTGGACCACCCGTGCAGTGCCCTGTCAAAGGCGCCTGGCCGGTAAATCGCCTTGCCGCGCCATGCTAGACTTGCTTCCATCATGATTCGACCCGAAATGCTCAACGATCTGGCGGCCCGGCTTTCTGCCCTCGGCGCCGCCCCCCCGGCCAAAGACCTGGAAAAGAACGCCCGCGCCCTGCTCGGCGGCTTGTTTACCCAGCTTGATCTGGTGCCGCGAGAGGAGTTCGAGGTTCAGGCCGCCCTGCTGGAAAAGGCGCAGCAGCGCCTGCTGGCGCTGGAAGCCCGCATCGCCGAACTGGAAAAGCGCGGCTGACCATGGCGCTGGCGGTACTGCGCTCGCGGGCCCTGGCCGGCCTGGCGGCGCCGGAAGTCACCGTTGAGGTCCATCTCGCCAACGGGCTACCGAGCTTCAATCTGGTCGGCCTGCCCGACACCGAAGTCAAGGAAGCCCGCGACCGGGTACGGGCGGCGATCCAGAATTCCCGCTTCGAGTTTCCCGCCAAGCGACTGACCGTTAATCTGGCGCCGGCCGATTTGCCCAAGGTGTGAGATATCAAAGTGATTGCGAATGGATCACGGTAACTGCGAATGTGCTCACAGAATTTGCAACCGTCGTCTGTCGAATCTCTTGAGCATCGCTCATTAATTCATCTAAAGGGGTTTTGGAAAGTTGTCCATCACGGCAACCTCATTACCCCTATACCGCCCGAAAAGACACCAAGGCTCGTAATCTACTTTGGGAAGCTGCGGAACCAAACAGCTCCAGTTACATCCAGTGATTTTGAGACTTCTGGTCCTGCTATCGCTTGCGCGGTTCCGGCAGCAGAACTAATGCGCCTACCGCTGAACGTAGTCATCTCCAACGGAAGGATTTCGGGCAATCCATGCGCACCCCTTCCATCCGAAGAAGCGGGACTTCTCTCCGTCGAGTTAAATGAATCCAAAGTCCGATTCTTTGACAGGTATGCCTGTGCAGATGACGAATATATTCTTCCCTACAAAGAAGGCCGAACCCCTTCTCCGAACTCAGCTGGGGGAAAAACGTACTACGTAGCAATCGAGCATAACGGCGACCCGTATGGCATTATTGTCCCGTGCGCCGAAGTATTCCGGTTCTTCTATTGCACGTCCAGCAGGATGCTGTACACCTTCTTGTCTGACAGAATTCTCGATCCAGACCATTTCATTATTGACCCAGCCCGATCCGGAATTAAGGAAAGCGCTCCACACATTGCGGTAGTTTGGCTAAGGCAATGGATGCTCAATAGTGACCGTCGCCACATCGCAAGGCTATTTTTTACAGATGGCGCATTCGATGAGTCCAAGAAAATATTGCTGCGAGCCATCGGCTATGAAAATGAGGGTAGGTTCAAGCATTCACTCGTTGCGCTTCCACCTGAACACGGCCAGATGGATCTGAAATGCATATTTAAAAGAATTCCATCTAACAGCGGCGAACGTCTTTTTGTTACGAGGCTGGTAAGCGCGTCTACCTGGAAGCTGCCTTTCTCAGCAATTCATTTTGGCCGCGACAATGACGCCAGAAGCGTTCTTACCCTCGAAGAAAGGAATTCCCTTCCAGATGACGAGCGCCCACAGCGTCCAAACGTATTGGTTGATGGAGCAGAGATCAATCTTCTGGGCGATGAATCCGCTGACAATTCCGTTGATCCAATAGAGCTAAATGACGCTGAATTTGAATCCAGGTTCCCCGGCCTGGATGAAATCCATTCACCCCAACTAGACAAACCTCTTCAAACCACTAAGAACAATCACGGAAAACAGCAGCTTCAACTTGAAGGAGGAACTCTCGTTGAGGGGAGCGCTTCCACTCATGAAAGATTGGTGAATGTGATCCTTCAAGCGATCGAGCAAGGTGAAGAAATTGGGCATGAAGAGAGCCAGGCTGCTGAGAATGCAGCCTTGCCACTTAGTGAACTCGATTTCGAGGACACCAAGCTCCATCATTCCATTGCTCATCTGGAGCAGGCAAGAGTTAGTTCCGAATATGCAGGCGCTCTCGCGATAGAGTATCTACAGATATTGCAGAATACCGCCCTTATCAGTGGGAAGCTCGTCAACATCTTACCTACATCCTTTGAGGGAAAGAGTCCTGCGTTCCTTTTCGTTGATCGAGCCAACACTGTGCCAAAGCCCGTTCTCGTCGCCAGTTTGAAATACGGGCAGAGAGTTCGCTATATCATCGACTTCATGCATCGAGACGGTCGCCCGAGTACCGCTGTGCTAGTGCTATGGTACCCAGAAGAAAAACCGTTGGGCAACCACCTATTGAACTTAGCCATTCGATCCTGCCTCAGGAATCGAAGCATAAATCTCAGTGATGCTGTATTGCTAATGCACTACTGCGCTTATCCACTCAGGCATACGCTCGGGGAAAATAGCGAGGCGCCAGAATGCATCCGGTTCATTGATAGGATATTTTCAGCGAAGAACGCAATGCAGAAGTGGGCGCACGATATCGAACGCCACTCGGACTCTTGAAATGATAAATGCAAAAGAATTGGGTACAGCTATTAGAAAGATTTACTCGCAGCTCGATGTGAGTCAGAGACTGTATGTACACGTCTTTGTGCTGCTTGTAGCCTACGTCGTGTCCGCAATGCTGCCTTGGCAAGACCTCAAAACAGCGCTCCTATTTCTAGGCTTCGGTTTTTGGATTTTGGCGATTTGCAATGATCTATTGGCCTTATATAAAACGCTATATGAATCTGTATTGGGCAAAGCGCTGCTTCTAATAGTCTTCAGCATGTGCGCGAACTTCACCATTGCATTATCGGGTCAAGGCGTTAACAACATAGTGGGAGTCGACCCTTCAAAGTTTCCTCATACCATTGCGCTGCTTTCTGTCCTCGCAATTCCCGTGCTCATATTCGCTGCCCTTAGCATTCTTGGCGTATTTATTCTCGTGGCGATTCCCTTTTTCATGATGGTTCATACCATCCCAGATGAAAAGGCCAAGACCATATTCTTTGCCGGCCTTCTCCCGAAGGAAACCATTCTCTACCCAAGAACTACGCGGCTAATTCAGCTAATTAGCTTCGCGGTCTTTTGTTGGGTGGCAATTGACACGTCAAAGAAGAACATGGATCACTACGAAGCATTCCTTACTGACACAGCCAAGTCCTTTCTCTACGAATTTGAGATGTACTCCAAAGCGCCGTGCGAACTTAGCAAAGGAAGTCGAGTTGCATATCTTGGCGAGGGATATGTCCTCGTGGGATCGAAGGTTGGCTCGGTAATTACGTTTAGTGTCAAAGAATGCAAATTCAACAGCCCGCACCATATAGCCGTTGAACCTGCGGGAGCAGGCAATGTAGTTCACTAAACGGAAAGGCCCATTGATGGACACGTTCAAATCGACGCTAACTCTCTCTCGTATGGAATATGGCCCAGCCGGTGTTTGTGACGGAGCTCTAATGGCCTGACCATGCAAGTACTCCACCGTCGCCACCCCAGCATCTCTATTCCAGTCCATAATATGCTGCTGACGTGACCAGTAGAGTGAGAAACTGCGACTTGACGTGGGGGAATGCAATGCGTATTGAGCGAGTTCGTGTTGAGGGGTTTCGGCTTCTTGAGGACGTTGAAATTATGCTTGAGCCCACAACTACAGTGGTCGTGGGACGCAACAACAGTGGCAAAACTTCTTTAACCGACATTTTTGACCTGTTTGTCGGCGAAAATTCCCCAAGATTCCGCCTCGAAGATTTCTCCGCTGGCAATAGGGCAAAGTTCTGGGCTGCGAAGCAACTCCGCGAATTAGGCGCAGGGCCCGATGAAGTATTGGCTGCACTCCCGACCATCGCCATAACCTTGACGTTTCGATACGACGATGACATGGCTGACCTGGGGCCACTCTCGCCTTTCGTCATCGACCTTGATGCTGGATCAACAACAGCAATTGCGCGCGTTGAGTACGCAACGAGCCTCCAGACGCTGGAATCCCTTCTAAATGTCCCCCCACCAGTGGAGGGACAGGATGCAATGGCGCAATTCTATCGGGCTCTTCGCTCCTCCGTACTGACCGCCTATGGCGCACGACTTTCTGCAATTGACCCCACCGACCAGACCAATCAGCGCCACTTTGACAATCTCACTCCCCTATTGGCACTCATTCAATGCGGCTTCGTGAGAGCGCAGCGTACGCTAGACCAGTCAAGAAAGGGAGATGCCGACGTTATTGGCAAACTGCTTGGCACATTATTCAAAACTGCAAGCTCGCTCACCGCTGCAGAGTCAGATCGGACGCTTGCGACAGCCCTGAAAACATCCGTCGAGACCATTGAAAAGAATATCCAAGGGGACTTTGACCGCATGTTGAAAGGCTTATTGCCAGCCTTAGAGCTATTTGGCTTTCCAAGTCTAAACGATACTGAACTTCGTCCGGAAACGTCGCTTGATGTCGTTAGCTTGCTTACCGATCACACAAAGATCTTTTATGCTGGAACCCATGGCATAAACCTGCCTGAGGGATACAACGGCCTGGGCACACGAAACCTGATCTACATGTTGCTGCAGCTTGAAACATTCCACAAGGCTTATCGTGCATCTGCAACCCGGCCAGCTGTTTATTTAGTCTTTATTGAGGAACCGGAGGCCCACCTACATCCACAGATGCAGGAAGTCTTTATAGGCCAGCTCAGAGCAGCCGTTAGCGCGCTCTCAGCGAAATACCCGTCCGAACCAGAATGGCAAGTTCAGTTTGTCGTATCCACACACTCGCCGCATGTCGCTAACGCCGCTTCGTTTGAAGCCGTGCGCTATTTCCTCAGCACTCCGACGCCTGAAATTGGCGTCCGCAAAACAAAGGTTAAAGATTTCAAAAAAGGCGCGACCGCTATTTCCCCTGATGATCGCAACTTCCTGCATCAATACATGACGCTCACGAAATGTGACCTCTATTTTGCTGACAAGGCGATCCTAGTTGAGGGAGCAACCGAGCGCATCTTGATGCCTCGCCTATGTGCGAAAGTCGATGAAGGGCTAGACACGGAGGCAAAGCTGGCAAGGCAATACATCACGACCATCGAGGTCGGCGGCGCCTACGCACATATCTTCTATCCCCTCCTAGATTTTCTGGAGTTAAGAAGCCTGGTCATTACCGATCTTGACGCTGTTGCCCTTGATAAAACCGAAGAAAAACCCCGATGGAAGAAGTGCCCGTGCGCAAATGGAACCCACACGTCAAACGCAGCAATAAAGGCATGGTTCAATGAACTCGACGGCGGATCAATTACGCTCGATGCTCTAAAAGCAAAAGGTGACGCAGAAAAGACGAGCGGCTACCGGCGCATCGCATATCAAATGTCTGAGGAAGGCTCGACGTGTTGTGCGCGCAGCTACGAGGATGCGTTAATTCTGGCGAATCCAGCCAAGTTTGAATTGGTGGCTGGCGACCATGCTCAGCAGGCATGGGAATTGGCGCAAGACTTTCCCAAGGCCGATACCGCGCTCAAATTCGCTATTCAAGAACAAGACTGGATTGTTCCTCGCTATATTCGCGAAGGGCTAACTTGGCTTTCTCAATCGCCACCTTTGCCGGAACTGCCGACAGTAGATGCGGAAATTGCAGTCTTATGACCGGCGAAATCGGAAGTCCGGCAGTCATTGCCGCCGAGGAAGCCCAGAGAAGAGTAAGCGCGTGCATTGACGCTGGCAGGAACTTTCGCTTAGAAGCTGGCGCTGGCGCGGGTAAAACTTACTCTCTCGTGCAAGCCTTGAAAAGGCTCATCTCCGCGCGAGGAACAAGTCTTCTTCAAGCCGGCCAAAAGGTCGCCTGCATCACGTACACCGAGGTTGCGCGTGATGAAATAGCGCGAGACATCGAACATCATCCTGCAATTCTCGTCAATACGATCCACGCATTCTCTTGGGCCTTTATGGCGCAGTTCCAAAAGTCCCTGCGTGAACTCGTGTCCGCGCTGGAGGATCGCCAAGAAAAGATTGCAGAAGGCGGAGGCTTGGGCTCGAAGCGGGTTGAGTACAACCTTGGGTTTTTTGGCGTAGACGACCACAAGATTACGCTCGGCCATGATGATGTGCCGCTATTCATGGCGCAACTCATTGGGCAACCAAAGTTCCGCAAACTTTTAACGCAAGCGTTTCCGGTGATCTTTATCGACGAGTACCAGGATACAAACCAACGCTTCATGTCTGCAATTTCCGAGCATTTTTTTGCCCCAGGGGAAGGACCGCTCATTGGATTGTTTGGCGATCATTGGCAAACGATCTATCGCGGCGACTTCTCGCTTGCGGATTACCCAAATGTCGAAGGAATCAACAAGGGCTCGAATTTCCGGTCAGCTCCAGCTATTGTCAATGTCCTGAACGCACTCCGGCCTGAACTAGCGCAAGAGGTGAGCGATCCTGAACTCCAAGGGGAAGCCAGGTTTTTCCATGCAAATTCTTACATCGGTGTACGAACAAATACTGCCCACTCGAAGGAGGATGTCCCAAGCGATATAGGCAAGCAATTTGTTATTTCGCTGCGCGCTCGCCTAGAGATGGAGGGCTGGAATTTTGCGCCGACGAATACCAAGATTTTGATGCTGACACATGCAGCCCTCGCTGCAGAGCAAGGCTATCCTCTGATCGAGGACATCTTTGATCACAATGAGGCCTTCGCAAAGAAGGAAGACCATGTGATCCGCTTTCTAGCTGACACTGTCGAGCCGATGCTTGATGCCTACGGGAGAGGCAAATACGGCGAGATGTTTCGTATCCTTGGAGGAACGCCCCCCATAAGGTCGCATGCGGAGAAACTCGCTTGGCGGACAGACATGGACAGGCTAACAAGGCTGCGCGAACAAGGCACCATTGGCGATGTGCTAGACCACCTTAGGACTACTCGTCGACCGCGCCTTGCAGACAACGTAACACGCAGGGAGGAGGAACTGACTGCATTTGGTCCCGAACCGGTGGCTGAAGAACCTAAGACTGTTGCCCGCCAGCGCAGATTGAGAGAGGTGCCATACTCAGAGGTTATCGAGCTTGTGAGCTTTCTTGAAGGCCACACTCCGTTTGCCACGCAACATAGCGTAAAAGGCGCTGAATTCGAGAATGTGCTCGTAATCCTCGGTGGAGGTTGGAACCACTATAACTGGCCTCAGTTGTTTGAGCTTCTTCAAACCAGGGCCATCACTTCCAAGAACACCAAGGGCTACCATCGCGCTCGGAACTTGTTTTATGTCGCTGCCTCCCGGCCAAAGAAGCGCCTTGCTGTCTTGGCAACGCAGACGATGTCGGCCGATGCTCTCGCAACTGCTGGGCGGTTGTTTGGTCCAGGCAATGTGGTCAGCCTAACTATCTAATATTTCCGGTTGAATGCCTGGGGTTCAGCGCAGGCAATATGGAGAACCAATGCATTCCGACACCTCTGGCGCTGCGCACTCCGCATACAGGCCTTGGGCTCCGGTTTACGTGCCGGCGAGGTGCGACTTGATTTGCCTGCCGCCAATTGACGACAGGTTCTTAGCCTTATTGGCCTATTTTCTTCCGATGCCGTACATAAGCGCCCCATGACTACGTTGCCAGCCCATAGCAAGTCCACGGTCGTCGCATCATTGAATGAGCTTCGCGCCCAACTATTGCAGTTGCAGCCAGCGGGTCCTAAAGGGTTCGAGGGACTTGTCGCCACAGCCCTGGCCGATCTAACTGGACTAACGTTCCGGCTAGCGAAGAGCGGCTCGCAGTTCGGGCGCGACGCCAGCACCTCGCGTGCGCGCTTCGCAATCGCGATGGAAGCGAAGCGCTACACGGAGCCTCTCCGGCTTGAGACAGTTGCGGGAAAGATTTGGATTGCGTCTGGCGAGCTGGCGTCCGATATCGATTTATGGGTTCTCGGCGCTACTTCAGAGATGGGCGACGGAGTTCTGGCAAAGCTGGAAAAAATGTTGGAGGAGCAAGGCATCAGCCTTTTGGTGCTGGACTGGCCAACTGCCCCGCTTCCCAGGCTGGCCGTTCTCTTGGCTGCCGCTAGCGCTCGGGTTATGCAATGGTGCTTGGCGAATACGCCTTGTGCCTCCGCGTCAAAAATCCGGGCGGCACTGGAACTCATTGAATCTGATGATGCCTTTGCCTCGGCCCGCAATCAATTAGTGAACGAGATAAGCGCAGGATACGTAGGTCTTTCCGCGCTCGCTGAATCTAATCGGAAGTGGTGTGATCGTGTCTTTTCCGAACGCACAGCTTCGCAGCAAGCATTTGGGCAATACCTAACCGTATCGGACCCCAAGCGGCCCGCTATCCCACGCCCGTCCGTGGAAGCTGCTCTTGATGCGGCACTTTCTAAAGTCCCTCAGACCCCAACATGCATTGCCATCTTGGGGCCAGAAGGATCTGGGAAGTCCTGGCTAAGTGCGCGCTGGTGGACAACAGCGGCAGACACGCCGATTCTTCTAATCGGCGGTGCGCAGGTGGCCAATCTGATCGATCCTAAGAGGCCGATGGAAACCTTGGCCAACCTGATTGCTACGCAAGAAGGCGAGGTGAATTCGGACGCCAAGTCAAAGCGATGGCTGCGGCGGATACACCGATGGCAAGACCGGCCACTTACTCAAGCTTCGGAAGGTTTCCAATTCCTGGTTGTCCTCGATGGACTCAACGAGAGAGGTGGCATGCCATGGGCAGAAACCATTTTCCGGCTTGCCTGCGTGGTCAATAAGCTCGGCGGCCATCTCCTCGTAACATGTCGCGAGCGATTCTGGGATAGAGAAATTGCGCCTCGACTTGCTGGTGTATCGGTTATGCCAGTTAAGATTGGAGACTACACGTCAGATGAGCTGGACGAACTTCTACGTCAGCGCGGCATTCGCATCGATAGCATTCCAGAGCGCGTTCGCGCTTTCATCCGCAATCCGAGAATCTGCTCGGTCGCACTGGATCTGTTGGATCGCCTCTCAGCGCAAGCCGACGAGCTAACCATTGAACGACTTCTACTGGAATATTGGAGGCGGCGGCTGGAGGAACGCGGGGATCTAATCGCCCATAACATTTGCGATTTCGATAAGTTGCTCCGGTCCCATGCCAAAGCCCTTCGGGAAGATCGCAGCGTCCAATTTGATCGCGACGATTGGCGAGTCCATTCTGGAGCAGCCCGGCGCGGAGATGGCCGTTCAATTGAAAATGACCTGACTGACATCGAAGAGGGCGCGTTCCTGAGGGTCGCAAATAACAGAGACGGATATTATGAATTCAAGCCGGAATCCGTTCCGTTTGCGCTAGGCCTGCTGGTAGCTCGCGAACTGCAAGATGAGCTTCGCAAGGAGATTCGCGATCCGACGGATGTGATCGATAGCATCGTCGAAGAAGTCCAAGGCTTTGACCTCGTCGGCGAGGCCCTGCGCGCCGCTGCAGGCATTGCCTGTTTCGAGATGGAGTATCCAGCCAATGGACGTGCGGCGCTAATCTCATCTTGGCTTGATTTGCAGAACGTCCCAGACTCAGATTTTGAAACGCTTACTGCCTACGTCGCGGCCTGTCCTACCGCGGCGTTGGATGCCACCGAAGCTGCTTTCAGCGTTCCCTCCAGCGCTCGAAGACGCAAGTGGCTTCTCGCAGCGCTCCTGGATAAGCGAGACCGTCCGCGCGTTGAATCCGCACTGAGTCCGCGTATAGGAAAATGGATGTCACTCTGGTCGCGTACGCCGCGCCGACTTGGCTTCAACTCCGAGGGCGGGGACGCCAGCCAACAAGCGCATGCCTCACGGATTGCAGATAAGCTAAGCCGCTTAACTCCCAACGAAGAGGCCTTCCGCGCCAAAGCATGCATCGAGGTCGATTCACCCGAGGCCATGCAACTCGACTCTGCGGCAGCACTTTTGATGGCAGGAAGGCCGCTGGCTGTTTATGCTGAGAATATTCTAGCCTGGGCTTTCTCATGGTCGCTTACCGGTAATTTTGGACGCGCCGACTCCGCCTTGGCCTGGGTTGTTCGACTGAACCGAGAAGACTTTCCGGCGTTTGAGCTCCGCCTACGCGCCTCAATTGATCAGCTGCTCAATGCCCCCAATTCGGATGTTGGTCGTGCCGCAGCGGCGATAGCCCTAAGGATTCTAGGTACCGTGGCCGCATCCGAATACGCAGACCAACTGAATCCTCGCCAGCGACTCGAAGGATGGCGTCGCGTCGAAAGCTACTGCGCCACAGATCCATTCGATCCAGCGTCATCGCGGCCATCAAACCTAATCAATGCAATCCGCGAAGCGAATTCCGTTGACCCGCTGCAAGTTTGGTGCAGCATGTCTTGTGGCGAGAAGGATATTGAACTCGGTTGGATTACTCCAGGACTGGTCAGATTCGAGCCGAGCGCGATCATTTCGCTGTTGCTCTCCATAGCTCGCACGGCGGAGGTGCGAAGTCAGCTGCCCTTGCGTCAGCTTAGCTGGCATCTGGCCAAGCTAAGCCCGTTATTCGATGCCGAAACTCTAGCCGCCGTTTTTTCGGGCTACAAGCGCTTAGTTCAGAATCCAGATCTTGTGGCCACTGCGGATCAATGCCATGTTGCGGGCTCAGTTCTGCTTAGCCTGCTGCCGCACTACCCCGCGCAGGAGCAGCTTGGGCTTTTTCTCGAACTGCCTCATGAGGTGGGTGACTGGTACGCTTTCCGCGAATTATTCGCTCCCCTTGATCCCTACGACCTCGAAGCAACCTTAAGCGCCACAGAGTCTGATCCCCGTCGTTTTAGGCGAGCGCTCTTTTTCGCCTCGGCTCACCGTACAACACTCACCGACCAGAGCCGCAGGACATTGGGCCGTGCGCTTGAACACAACGATCCGCTTGTTGTTACGTGCGCGTCTGATGTCGCGTATGCCGCTCGCGACGCGGCGCTAGACGAGATGGTTATCGCTGCCGCGCGTCGTCGGGCTGGCAACGATGGCGCTGACACCAATGCCTTCTGGCGCGACCGAGCCGTAGCAGCCGCAGTCATTGCTCTCAAGCGTGATGGCGACATATTCCTTATCGCTCCGCGCTTCTCTGGCCTTGCGGCAGGCTGCCTTGGTGGGGCACTCGATGACCGGATTGCCGCAGAGACTGACCGTGCCATCGAGCGGCTGTTGGGTTCAATACAAGCATCAGAACCACGGCTCGGTCGCCTAGTACTCGAAGTCGACCGAAGCGGCCAAGAATCACTTCAGCGCATAGAAGATCGCGCTGAGGAGGATGGGGAGGGGCCTGATCAGGATATAGATGAGTACGCAGAAAGGCAGAAAGCGCTTCGAGAAGAGACTGATGCATACCTTAAGCAGTTAGAGGCTGAGGGAGTGCAGGCTCTTGCTCACGAGCCAGACGTCGCCGCGCTAAAGCGACTAGCGTCGAGAAACGCAAATCAAGCTGCGGCATGGGCCAGCCGCATTCTCGCGGAGTCCAACCCCGCTCGGCTAGCAACAGTTCGAAATCTCGCTTTGGGCCTCGCCGAGGCATTGGCAGAAACCAGCCCAAAAACCACAGCCGCGCTGATAACGCATGTTGCAGATGCATGCAGTCCGGTCGCAATCGTGTTCGGCGACGCCCGCATTCCCCAAGATATCGCAGCGTTGTTTTCCGGCCCTGATGTGGAGGCCTTGTCGGCCCTGAGGGAGCAAGCATTCGGCCGCGCAACGACTGATGCCGACCTTGAGACACTAATTTTCGCTGCCGAAGCGGCCGGGCACATGAAATGGCTTGAAGAGTGGATTCACAAAGAAGCATCGACCGGTATGCCTGGTCGCATTGCGCGGGCAATAACAATCGAAGGATTTCTCACCACTACAACGGGGTCGCCGACGCTGCTTGCACGCGATTGGGGGGCTGGCTTCTTGGGCCAAGTAGCAGAGAGTGCCCGCTTCGCCTATGACCGCAATACCTGGGCAAAGACCTGGGCGGATATGGCCGTCAATGCATCAAACACTGAAGACTTCTGGCGCTGGGGAGAACTAACGGCCGGGATCGCCGATATTCGTGCATTTCACTGGTTTGATCCTGATTTTGATATGCCGTTGATGCAACGCTTTGGACGCAAGCTCTTTAAGCTCATCCGGCAAACAGCTGAAAAAAGAACGTCAAAGAGGAAGGAAACATTGTTCGGCCTGAAGAAGCCGGATCGGTCTCTGTTGCATCAACTTGCCCCACAGTCGATAAGAGTCTGACAATTTCAACCGATGTTAGGGCATCGCTTTGTTTGCATATAAGACCTCATGGCTATCCGATAAATGTATTTACGTCATTAAAAAGTGACATTTCATGGCCGCTAGGTCATACATATCTGACTATTAGTCATTGATATATGTAATTCAGCCATTATTGAATGGACCACGCTTCTCGACTATGATGCGGACCATGACTTATGCTGAGTTCCAGCGGCAGATTTACAAAGCCGGACTGACCCTTCATCAGTTTGCAGAACTGGCGAAGATGAACCGCATTTCTCTATCGAACCAGAAGAAGAAGGGCGACGTACCGTCCCACTGGGCCGTTATCGCTGTGCTTCTCGGAGAAATGGCAGAGCGTCAAATCAACTTTCGGGAAATCTTGTCGAAGATTGAGATTGAACCCAAGAAGCCCCGTGGCGCCGGTATTCGCGGCAAATTCGGCGGCGACAAGCAGAATGACTTGGATTTATTCGAGGACCGCAATGGACGACTCTAGTTTTTCCCCCTCGTTAGGGCGCGATGCCGGTCTCGGGAATTACCGCACTCTTGTGCGGAAAGAACCCAAGGCCACTCCTCAATCCAAGCCAGCATTTTTGGAGTTCTTTGCTGGGAGCGGCCTTGTGGCAAAGGGGCTCAGCACGTTCTTCAAGGCGGCCTGGGCCAATGACCTATGCCCGAAGAAGGCAGCGGTCTACACCGCAAACCACGCAAAAAAGCACTTTCATCTCGGCTCCATCGCGGATGTCAATGGCGCTGACCTTCCCCGAGCAACGCTCTCGTGGGCTAGCTTCCCGTGCCAAGACTTGTCTCTTGCCGGCCTGACCGCAGGCATTCATGCCGAGCGCAGCGGCTTAGTCTGGCAATGGCTTCGGATCATGGATGAAATGCCGGAGCGTCCTCCGGTCTTGGTGGCTGAAAACGTCACTGGACTCATCTCCGCGGACGGTGGCATCCACTATCGCGCATTGCATAAGGCGTTGAGGGACAAGGGCTACACCGTTGGGGCTGTCATGCTGGATGCTTCTCATTGGGTGCCGCAGTCGCGTCAGCGCGTATTTGTAATAGCGGTTGAGAATGGGATCAGCATCCCCGCCGAACTCATAGATGCCGGACCAAATTGGGCACACCCCGCCGCCATGATTAAAGCCGCTGAGGGCTTGGATGGCTGGGTGTGGTGGAAGATGCCCGAGCCGCCCAAGCGCAAAAGCACGTTGGCGGACATAGTTGAGTGGGATGCGCCATGTGACAAGCGGGCAGATGCCGCGCAGAAGATAAGCATGATTCCAGCCTCCCATCGAGAACGTCTGGACCATGAGTCCGTCACAGTTGCCCCTGGCTACAACCGGACGCGGAAAAACGGCCCTGTACTGGAATTGCGTTTTGACGGCGTGGCGGGTTGCTTGCGGACCGCTGAGGGCGGCAGCAGTCGTCAGGTTATTGTTCTCAAACGGGATAAGAAGATCGACACCCGACTCCTTACTGTTCGCGAGGCAGCGAGACTTATGGGAGCGCCTGACTCCTATAAGCTGCCTGGTTCATACAACGACGGCTATACCGCCATGGGCGACGCGGTGGCCGTGCCTGTTGCGCGTTATCTTGCTCGGCATCTCTTAGCGACGCTGGCAAAGGCGTCTGCATGACCCTGGCCCAGCAGCTAGAGGATTTCAAGGCCAGCAACGGGTTCCTTGGCCGAGGCAAGTTAGGCCTAGCGCTAGTCGTCACCAGAAAGGCAAAAAGAAATGGGCTGCCGCTGATTCCCGCCAGCCTACTAACTCCTAATCAGGGTCAAGTCTCTGGACTCAGTGGGAGCGCCATCAATAAGATACTTCGCGAATATGGCGTAACGCGCTCCATTGGGACCGAGGCAGGAAGAACGAGTCGCGGTACTGTTCTTGCAGCGCAAGAATACGCACTTTTTCTCAATGCGTTGCATACGGATGGATTGGCGGATCTTGAAGAAATCGAGCGCTGGTGGGTTGCCCGCCTAGTTGATTTCTTCAACAGCCAGCCTTTCAAGCTGAATTACGATCAAAGCCGAACCTTACGAGCAATGCTTCAAGACTTGCTCGACCAAGCGGTGAAACGTCAACGGGAGTCGCCAGGAACCACCTATGTAGGAGCGGTCCTTCAGCATATGGTTGGAGCAAAGCTGGAGCTGGCTCTGCCAGAAATAGAAATATCGCACCATGGATTTTCTGTCGCCGACTCAGTGAGCGCCAGATCTGGCGACTTCGTAATCGACGATGCCGCAATCCATTGCACTACCGCGCCAACAGAAGCTCTTTTAGAGAAATGCCGCAACAACCTTCAGGCCAGCGTAAGGCCCATCATCCTTACCATTGGGAAGGGCATGGAGGCAGCGGAGGTTATGGCGGAAACGAAGGGAATCTCTGGCCGCGTCGAAATATTGGATGCCATTCAGTTTCTAGCTGCCAATCTTTATGAACTCAGTCTGTTCAAGACCTCAGAGCGCCGTATCACTATTGAGAGACTTACGGAGCGATACAACGAGATCGTTGATGCTAACGAACCGGACCCAAGCCTAAAGATTTCGCTAGGTTGATTCGCTGCGAAGCCATGTTGCAACTGCATCAAGGGTAGCGTCAGCACAACCGCCTTTGCCGTTGATAGCGCACTCCCATACGACGAGAACTCTCCATCCTAACGCTTCCAATGCAGCAATATTCCGGGCGTCGTTAGCCTGATTCCGTCTGATCTTCTGTAACCAATATTCTCGATTGGATGCTGGCAATCGGAATCTATGGCAATTATGTCCATGCCAAAAGCACCCATGCACAAAAATGATGGCTCGGTGCTTCGGAAACACCAAATCCGGCTTTCCGGGAAGCAGTTTTACATAAAGGCGATAGCGAAGGCCCCGGGAGAATAGCCCCCGCCGAACAATCATTTCCGGCCCGGTGTCTTTGCTGTGAACCGTGCTCATAATGCGGCTGCGGACTGCTTTGGGTACTGTGTCGGCCATGCGCAATCATATCGCGCGGTGACTCTAGATAAGCATGCTTAGAACACCCTACCGCCTCCCGTCAACTATTCATGTATCAGAACGTTAATCAACCATAGGCTCACTCTTCACCTTAATTGCGCTCAACAGTGCTTGGATAGTTTTCCATGTCCTCCCCCGCTGCCACCAATAATCAGTATCGGCAAACACCAGACCTCCCGGTCTGGTTTGGCAGCCGCCTGTTCGTCCACTCCGAGCGAACGGCTACGCGAACTACCTGCTGAATTCAACCAGTAGCATTCGCACTGCCAACGAGGCAGTCCCTCAGACGTTTCTCCGCAGTATCAGATTCCTGCCGTGGAAGTGGAATCCCGAGATAACGAACACCTACGCCAAGCAAGGACAACCCACCATGATCGACCATCCAACCCAACCCCTAGAACTCGCCGCGCGCATCCTTGCTCCAGCCACCATGGACAAAATCCGCTGTTCTCCTTTCACTACGCGCGGCTGGATGATCCTCGACCGTATGGCCGTGAATGACCCAAAGCATCTCCGCGCCCTTGAAGCCCGTGGCGTGATGGTGCTGATTGAAAGCGTATTGCGTCAGCAACGGATTGAAAGTGAAGCGTTGGCGAGAGCAACAGACTGCGATGGCCTGGCCGATCACGAGATACTCGAACTTCTCGGTGTGGACACTAACAGTGACATCATCAGGGATGATCGGATGTCGTGGTCTCAGTAACCAGCACGACTATCCGAGTTCGGCCGCTGCAAGCGACATGTCCTTGCAGCCTGAGCTGGTAGTCGAGGTATAGGCATGCTCCTCTTCTTCGATACCGAATTCACTGACTTGCACCTAGAGGCAAAACTGATCTCCATCGGCATTGTGTCGGAGGACGGACGCACTTTCTACGCCGAACTGTGCGACACCTGGCACCAGGATGGCTTGGGGGAATTCGCCTGTAAAACTGTGTTGCCGTTGCTGGAACGCGGGGACTTCCTAATGCCCATGCACGAACTCTCGCTAAGGCTTGGCAACTGGATCGAAGACTTCGAGCAGCCGGTTATGCTGGCTACCGATTCATTAGCGTGGGACTGGCCTTGGATTCAGAGGATATTTGATATCCCGGAAACGTGGCCAGCCAATCTCGCCAGCGCGCCGCTCTTGCTGTCGATGAATTACCTGCCCGACTACGATACCTTTTATGAGACGGTAGAAAACGGCTTTGCCAGCGGGCTGCGGCGGCACCACGCCCTGGATGATGCCAAGGCCAACCGGCTTGGCTGGATCGCCTGTGGCGGCGATGTAGCGACCATTCTGCGGGAGGCAGGGAAATGAAACTCCACATCCTCTCAGATGTTCACCTCGAATTCGGTAAGTGGCCGAGGAACGTCGACGTCAACGCCATCGATGCCGATGTAACGATCCTAGCCGGCGATATTGGCGTTGGCCTGGAGGGAAACGTTTGAATTCACCGGCCTTGCGCGGCCTTATGCGCAAGGCCGGTGGAATGATGGGTTAGCCCACATGCGTGACATACAGAGGTGAATAGATGTAGCAGGTGCCTGGTTTTCCGTCATCGAAATTTGCCGAAGTAAGCTTCTTGGCAACGATCTGCATCTTCATTTCAGGCACGCCTTCTGCACTTCTATAGAGTTCCCCGATCGACCTTGCGATCTCGCTTCGTGATGCACCATAGTTGCCGCCCGGCACCGATGGCGGCAATTCGATCTCCCTCGGCTCTTTGCCTTCAATCCTAAAAGTGATCTTCCTTTTCTCCTGCTCCTCTTCCCATTCATTCAGCCATTCTTTGAATACGGCTAGAAAATATGGAAGGAAGGAAAGGCTAGGGCTTACTGCGTTCGCTTTTGAATTCCCAATGACATTACGTGCTGACCCGCCGAATAGGAAGTAATCGTCATTATGCTTAGCGACGAGTGCAAAGAGACCTTTTTCAATATCTGTTTCGATATATCGTACCGTAGCAACGTCTTTAATCCATTCGCGAGGTTTCGCAATTGACCCGAGATCCAGCGAGACCTCAAGGGAGCGCTCAATTACTTTGGCTTTGTTAAATGGAGAAATGGATGGTGGGTTTGTTTTTAGCTTGGCTGACACAATACCAAGTGAACCACCTATTTCCGCGGCAACCTGTTGTGCCATATTTTGTGGAAGTTGCGAATACAGCATCTCAATCTTTGATTCCGAGAGATACAAGACATATTCCATATGCACATCCAAAGTGAAGGTGGGCTAACGTTCAAGGCCTGGGGGAGGCTTACGCATCGATGACTTGGGCAATAGCAGTTGACTTGTAGAAGTACGAGATTCCAGAGTGCGTCTTGTCGGCTGTCTTCAAATGTCCCGCATTGATTCCAACTAGCAATAGATCACGGAAGCCAGGAAAGTTGATTCCAGCGCCGGGTTCGGGACCCTTCTGAACTGCGAATACCGGACTGCCAGACGATCCACTGTACGAAAATGCTTCGTACGCTACGCATGCTCCTCGAACTGTGTCGCTGTAGGAATAGTCGAAGCGAGGATCACTTGAAATAGTACCTGTGCGCAGAATTGGGCGATTTGCCTGTTTGTCGTGCCACTCGGGGAATCCGGGAAACGCGAGGAAATCGCAGACCATTAGTCTCTTTTGAAAATCTGTCTCTGTCGCTAGAAATGAGTACGGGATGAAATAGTCTATGCGGACATCGTCTGCCTTTAACGGAATGATTTTCGTGATGCACGCGATATCGTTATTGCCATCTCCAGAAAACTTTACGTTGGGCACTATTGAACAGGACAAGTCACTTTCCGGGACGTTGTCTCCCGGACTCCCTCGCTTTCCGGAAATTTCAATTTCCCTCAGCGAATACTTCGCGAGCGAGTCGTCAGCCTTTTTGTACGAAATATCTAAGACATGTCTATTGGATACTAGGCACAGATCATCGTTCTTGTTCTTCACAAAGAAGCATGTACCCGTACCACTCTTCACGTTCCCGATATCGTCCACAAAGGTGGCGGACACTTTGTAGGCGGCATATAGGAACTGATTGCTTAAACCATGGAACATAGTCACCCCCAACGTAGAGCTAACCGGCGCTGCGCGGCCTTATCGCGCAGCGTCCAGCGACCGAAGGGAGCGAGGTTGAGCGCCGGGTTATGCATTGCTAGCCACCGAACAACTTTCCGCCCAAAGCGAAAGCGCCGGCAATGAGTACCGCCAAGGCACCGAGGACGCTCCAAAGCTGGGTAGGCTTTAGGCCGCCGACTAGCTCCGCCACCGTGAGTTCTGCAGGTGCCTTGGATGGAATTGGCGTCTTCGAGGCTACAATCATCTTTTGCTTCCAACTCGCAAGCACACCGTTGAATTCAGTCGTACTGAGCGCAGCGGCTTCGGGCTTGATCCACTGCACGTACCAATCATTGCCACGCTCAAGCAATCCTTCGCTTTTGAGCCCACTCTCTACGATAACCATCAATGGGTGGTTTCGGCTGTAGGCCATGGCAGCCTCGATCTGATTCCATGGAGTGGGCAGCCTGATATCAGAAAGCTCCGCCTCCTTCGAGCCGCCGCGCTTCTCGATGCCAGATGCAAAGTACATGCGCTCAAGGGCAATTACAACGGTGCCAGAGCACTTGTCTAGCAGTTCGGTCACGGTCTTAAGCGGTGCATCAGCGCTGAACGTGTTTCTTCCAACTGTGTGAGGTACCAGTCCCTCACTACGAAGTCTGTCTTCAACAGCACGGACGAACGCTTCCTGTGAATCCGTCGCTGTGCCACCAACGCTGACAAAGACATTCAGTTCATTCATGCTGGGAACTCCGAGTGGTTGAATGACTTGATGCATAACTTTGTTGTAGGGAGACAGTTTTGCGCCCTAACTCCGCCACCTGCCCCCTAACTCGGCGAGCATCAATGCCTTGAAAGCCGCGGCCAGTATAGCTTTTCGATAAAACTAGACTATTTCCAACCATATTAAATTTCCGTCAAAAGCGGCACGGCCCCAATATATCGCAATGACATGACTTTGGAGTGCCAAGGTCAGCTTTTGAGAAGCAACAATTTCAGTTGTCCACCTGGAAGGATGTTTTGTTACCAGTCATGTACTCACGTAAGAAAGTTGTTCCGTCCACCCGATATTCCGGATGCCCGCTTTTGTAAGCTGGCTCAGACGCCCCAGCGCAAGGCAGAAATTACCTCTTCGTTAGCCAGCATCAATGCCGCTTGACATACCACCGCCCCATCCATCGGCCAATTTGATTCGCGCTCGCTAATATCCCACGCGACGATAGAAAGCACTTAACGCACTCCCGTTCCTCATTTGAAATCTTGCTGTGCCGAAAATCGCGAGCCAAAGCGGCAACCGAGGCAACCCAATACGGCATGGGCGCACGGTCACGGTAACTTTCAATGTAGGAGAACGCTAGGTTGGCCGCCTTGCATGCCCAAATGAATCTCTCAGGCCACTCCTCCAACAGCCAGTGGGCGTAACGCAATATGTAGAAGCGCTCCCCCAGCCGCAATCCACAAAAGTGATTTCTGTTGCCGTCACTCGTAACACCGAACGGCAGAAATCCGATTTCACGCGCGACAATATCCCTCAAGCAACCGAGCCTTCCTTTTGCGGTCAACAGCCGTATAAGAACACGGAGCCCTTCAAAGAAGCTCAGGGCGTATATTGGACCGGCCTGTCGACTCTCAATCCAGCCAGTTTCTAGTGCGCTCTGAAGCCTTTCTTGCCATTCCAAAAATGCATCTGGAACCTGCTCCCATATCGCAGTATTTGAGGCCCAGCTATGTCCACATGAAGCACAGAATGCTGTTGGGACACGCTCTGGCAGAAGAGCCTTCCCAAAGTCGGCTAGATGGTAGGCAATCGGCCGGTGGCAGTTCGGGCACGCATCTTCAAGAAGTCGCCCGTGTAAGGGACATGCAACTAGGTAGGCAACCTTCCATCCTCGCCTGAAATACGGGATTGAATCCGCTCGAAGGCAATCCGGGCACATCTGAAGTCCAAACCCAAGAACCCGCTGACCTCTATGCTTTCCAAGCAATAGTCCTCGCCCAGCGCCAACCTGATCTACATTCTCAAAGAGTCGGCCAAGATATGGCCAAAGAGTGTGCGCCGCCAACACCTCCGGTGCAACCTGAGCCATGCTGGCCACCCGCGCCAAAGCATCTTCCGATAGCGCCAGGTCCAGGTTGTAGCCCCACGGACTACCCTTTTGCCGCCAGAAGCGACGCTTGAACGTATGCAACTTTTCAGCGTTCAGCCAAGCCAAGCGAACCAGCCAAGAACTGAACAACTCATCCGGTAGCGGCCCGCACCAAACCGGGAGCGCCCGGTTTGGCAACGGTCCTATGAACGATACATCAGCGCTCGTATCGATTTCGAAGGGACGGGGGCTTCCAGCCGAGCGTTTTGAGGTGACCACGCTGAACCATTTCCTCGTTAATTATTTCGACGCCAGACACCATGGCATCCTTCGCAAGCAATTGAAGCAATCTCATTAGCTCTCCAATGGTCCCCTCGCTCTCTTCATGGAGCCGCCGCGCAATAACCGAGCTATGGAGTTTGCTTTTGTTTTTGAGGCCAAGCTTTGGTTCAATTGTGGCGAGTAGCCGCAGATAGTCTTCACCCAAATCCCACTTTGGCAAGAAAGCTGGCTCGAAGCGGTTTGCAATCTGTGGATCTGACTGAAGAACGTTCAGCGTCTCCGGCGTACCCGCCACAACAATGGGAATGCTTAGTTCGTTACCCAAATATTTGATCCCATTTAAAAAGCGGCGAAGCCGCGCGCCCGATCCAGCCAATGCATTCTGAAACTCATCCAGAATGATCATTTTGGTTTCGAGGTTTGTCAGCAACATTCGAATGCGCTGGAGCTTGGAGTCAGCGGCTTCTCTCGCGCCGGCAGATGAGAAGAGCTGAATCAGAATGTCCGCGTAAAGCCTCCCCTCATTTGGCTCTGGAGGCGTCTGCAACATCAAAATTGGCAGCGTGGGGCGTTCTATGTTGGCATAATCAACCGGCGCATGCCGGCGACAAAACGTCTTGAGCAGCATCGTCTTCCCATTGTTGGTATCTCCAATAATGGCCAGATTTGGCATTCGATGCATTTGTGGGTGATTGAATACTTCCTCCATCTGCTGAATGATGGTTTGGACCCGTGGATAGCCAATCCAGAACGGCCGCTTAATAGCCTGGAGCCGGCTTTCAATATCCAGGATGGGATCAGCGGGTTCGGCGCTAGGAGTCATAGTTCTTCCACGTCGTCAAATGGCTCAATATCACCCATGTCCTGATCGACAACTCCTGGAATCTCATTTACCTCTGCGTCTAGTGTGGCTTGCTTATCTAGCGCTTGACGCCTCTGCTGCCTCTTGGCTTGGGATATTCGAGTACGCTTAGTGTGAGCAAGCGCTTCATCTTCGATGCGACGCATTTCATCAAATGCAGAAAAAATCACGTCTTGGTTTTCTGCCTTTTTGCCTTGCTCTCTCAGGTAGCGTTGAACAGCCCGCAGCTCCCATAGGCTGATCGCTGGATAACGAGGGTTTTGATAAGGAATGCGGAAATGCTGCCGAACCTCGGGATCAAAGAAAAGGATGGAACTGATGTCCCGTGGATCACGCCTGACGATGAATTTCCGCTTGGCACGGGCGCTCTCCGGGGCCTTCGCGCCAATCCATCTTGAGAGAACATCGGCCTGATAGAAGATGCCATCAACGGCGATTCCATAAGGTTGGATGGTTCTGAGTTCAAAGGGTAGAAAGTCGATGCGTAACTTTTCTTCATTTGACGGTACTGGCGGGTAGCCCGTGCCAGGCTGTTGATCGCTACCAACAATACCCTGCTCATACTTAGTCAGCGGCGGCATCATCAGATCGCTATGCACTCTATGGTGATAAGCTCCCAAAACAAGGCTGGCGAACCAGGCCTCGAACTCACCAAGCGTCATCGCCGCTCTTTTTTCTGGTTTGTATTCGCCAAGCTCTGTAGAGCGGGAGCGTGTCGTTCCGGGAAGCGCATGGATTTCTTTCATCAGCGTTCCCATTAGGCGTTCAATGTGCCCACCGTAATTGGGCTGCCTAACTGGACGGAACTGTAGATCAATCCCATATTCCTGGCAGGCCATCTTTAGCGCGTTGCCCCGGAATTCCTTGGCGTTATCTACGTGGATGACTCGGGGCAGGCCTCTGCAAGGCCAAGCGTAAGTTGCATCGATTTCTTTTAGCCGCCTGTCCTTGGGCAAGATCGCGTTGGCGATGCACAAGGCGGTGCCAAGGGTCCCAGGTGGATCAAAGGAAATGTAATAGCCTGCCACCATGCGACTGAACACATCAATGGCCACAGTGATGTATGGCCGTTGAATTGGGAGTCGATGCGTTTCATCAACAAGAATAATGTCGATTGTCGTGTGGTCAATCTGCAACACCGCATAGGGGTAATCTGCCCCAGGGAACTCCCCTCTGATAGGCTGAAACCTCCTTGCAGCTTTCTTTCCTTCTCGACCGGCAGCGATTACTGCCGGGGTAAGTTCAGCGATCCGGCGACGAAATGTACTGAGATGAGGGGCAGAAACGTCCTCCTTCCGGCATTGCCGCTGAATCTCTCGGTAAGCATGCGTAGGCGAAAGTGCCTGAGTCTTTAGAAACTGATCGCGAATCACCGCTTTCATGATCTCCTCAGCCCGTTCATTAGTGCGTGCCTTTCCTTGGTCATTCCGCACCCTCCGCAGGAGCGATGAAACAACGCCCGTCGATTCAAATCGCTCCAGCCAGCGATATATGGTTGCGGGATTTATCTCCGCTTTCTCGGCAGCCTCACGTATTTGCGCTTTTGTCCGCTGCTCCAGCCCTAATAACGGCGAAATGATGCAGTAACGCTCCAAGGCGAGATCCCAGTCATGCTCGTCCAATGCAACTAAATCCGTCCGGGGAGACAGCTCCTGCAGTGCACTGGCACTACTTAAATCGAACACTGCGCATTTGATTAACTCACCTGTTTCAAGATTCAACAACTCAAGGTCGGAGTGGCTTAGTAGCCTGCGAACACAATATGGGCGACCTTTATATTCGACTATCACCCCAGGGCGCATGATCGGCATTTCCTCAGTCATAGCCTTGCCCTATACGATTGGCGTCAAGGATTTGGAGTATGCGCGCCCGGTGTTCGCCGCCGGTCACCATGGCGAGTTGTGTTCCCACTTCCAAACTCCAGATTGGGGAGCGCATGGTCAGAGGTTGTTTCAAGTCCACGCCAATCGCACTGCAACGCACCAGGTGCCAGAGATGGGGAAGCAGTTCGGCGTGACGATCCTTGTTTTGTGTAATTGTCTCCAGCAGTTGTTGTGGCGTAGTACGCCCAAGCTTGAATAGAACAGACCGCAGTGCCCCCTGAGCTTCGCCTTGGGTATATCTATCTACAAATCGAAAGCGATCATTCCCGAACTGCATCAGAAACTTTATGTTTTTGAGGTAAGGCGTCCGGATGTATCGTTCAGTAACGATACGGAACCGGCAGTCATATTCACGGCACCATCGAATGGCCGCTTTGAACTTGGGTTTTAGCGCCGCCCAGTCTCGCTTTAGAATGGCTTCCGGTTTAACCTCAAACAGAGAGGGCTTGAGATGACGGTGGTGCTCCACCATCGCAGGAGTGTATTCAACGAGCACGTCGGGGGTGTAACGACGCTGCCGGTTTTCCACATTCCATCGAATCGTGATCGGCTGACTGGCGAAGCGCAACACTCCTCGATCAAACTCAAGCATCAACAAGAAGTCTTGTTCAAGCGAAGATTCAAAGGCTTGAGGATGAGCCACTTTAGCCGACGCAATGCGACCGCTCAGATAGCGGTGGCGAGGCGCGATGTGTCTTGCAGGCATGATCGAGCTCCAATCAAAGAACTCGGCCAACCCTGTACGGATCGAATCCATAAGGACAGTGTAGTTGGCCGGGGTCGCAACTTGTGTGAAGTAAGTCGCATTTATCGTGAGGTTTCACACAAGGAGTCCGGCCGCTTCGACCTGGCTATCGCGCTGGGCATCCTGGTCGCCTCGGGTCAGATTCGCGGCGATACCCTGGATCAACACGAGTTCGCCGGCGAACTTTCCCTTTCCGGCGAGTTGCGTCCGGTGCGTGGCGCGCTCGCCATGGCCCTGGCTTCCCTGGACGGCGGACGCGCTTTCGTCCTGCCCCGCGCCAGCGCCACCGAGGCTGCCCTGGCGCCGCGCGCCGACCTGCGGCCCGCCGATACCCTGCTGGCGGTGTGCGCCCATCTGAATGGCGACACGCCGCTGGCGGCAGCCAGCACCGGAACGGCCCTGCCGCCGCGTAGCTACCCCGACCTGGCCGAGGTCAAGGGTCAGGGGCCGGCCAAACGTGCCCTGGAAGTGGCGGCGGCTGGTGGTCACAGTCTGCTCATGAGCGGGCCGCCGGGGAGCGGCAAGTCGATGCTCGCCAGCCGCCTGCCGGGCATCCTGCCGCCGATGACGGAGGAGGAGTCGGTGGCCTCGGCGGCGATTCACTCCGTCGCTGGCGGCTTCGATGCCGCCAGCTTCGGCCACCGCCCCTACGTCGCCCCCCATCACTCCGCCTCGGCGCCGGCCCTGGTGGGCGGCGGCGGCGTACCGCGTCCGGGCGAAATTTCTCTCGCCCACAACGGTGTGCTGTTCCTCGACGAGTTGCCGGAGTTCGATCGCCGCGTTCTCGAATCCCTGCGCGAGCCGCTGGAAACCGGCAGCATCCGCATCGCCCGTGCCGCGCGGCGCGAGGAGTTTCCCGCCCGCTTCCAACTGGTCGCCGCCATGAATCCCTGTCCCTGCGGCTTTCTCGGCCATGCTTCCGGCAAGTGCCGCTGCACCCCGGACCAAGTGGCGCGCTATCGCGGCAAGCTCTCGGGGCCGCTGCTGGATCGCATCGACCTGATGGTGGACGTGCCGGCGGTGGGTGAAGCCGAACTCACCGGCCGCAACGGTGGCGAAAGCTCAGCGGCGGTGCGTGAGCGGGTGATGGCGGCGCGGCAACGCCAGCTTGCCCGCCAGAACAAACCCAACGCCCATCTGACGCCGGACGAGGTGGACCAGCACTGCCTGCCCGACTGCGCCGGCGCGCAACTGCTCAAGCGCGCCATGAGCCAGCTTTCCCTCTCGGCGCGTGCCTACCACCGCATCCTGCGCGTCGCCCGCACCGTGGCCGATCTCGCCGCCGCCACCCACATCACCGGCAGCCACGTCGCCGAAGCCATCCAGTATCGCCGTGGCCTTGCCGATTAAGGCCGCAGACCACCAGCACCCACCGAGTTACCGTGGCCTCGCCGTGCTGCTCGCCTGCCTTTCGGCGATCGGCCCCTTCTCCATCGACACCTACCTGCCGGCCTTCCCGGCCATCGCCAAGGCTCTGGGCGCCACCGACTTGCAGGTGCAGCAGACTCTCACCGCCTACCTGGCGCCCTTCGCCTTCATGATGCTCTGGCACGGCGCGCTCTCCGACGCCCTCGGCCGCCGTCGTGTCATCCTCTGGGGGCTGGCCCTGTATGGCGTCGCATCACTGGTCTGTGTCTTCGCCTTTCGCATCGAACACCTGTGGCTGGGGCGCGCTTTGCAGGGACTCTCGGCTGGCGCCGGCATGATCGTCGGCCGCGCCATCATCCGCGACCTGCTCGACGGCGCCGCTGCCCAGCGCCTGATGGCCCAATCGGCGATGGTGTTCGCCATCGCGCCGGCCATCGCCCCCATCATCGGCGGCTGGATTCACGCCTTCTTCGACTGGCACATGATCTTCGCCTTCCTCACCCTCTTTGCCGCCACGCTCTGGCTCGCGGTGTGGAAACTGCTGCCGGAAACCCTGCCGGTAGAAAAGCGCCAGGACCTGCATCCGCTCCATCTCTGGCATGCCTACCTGGCTGTGCTCGGCCACCCACGTTTCCTGCTGCTGGCGCTCACCGTCGCGCTCAATTTCGCCGGCTTCTTCATCTACGTACTCTCGGCGCCGGTGTTCCTGATGCGCCATCTCGGCGTCTCGGCCCAGGGTTTCGCCTGGATGTTCGTCCCCGCCGTGGCCGGCATGATGATCGGTTCCTGGCTCTCGGGCCGCAGCGCCGGCCACCTCAGCAGCCGGCGTTCCCTCGCCATTGCCTACGGCCTGATGATCGCCGCCGCCGTCGCCAACCTGAGCCTCAACCTGGCCATCGTTCCCGGCCTGCCCTGGGCGGTGCTGCCTCTCGCCCTTTACACCTGCGGCATGGCGTTTTCGATGCCGATCCTGACCCTGCTCGCCCTCGATCTCTTCCCCGCCCGGCGCGGTCTGGCGTCGAGTTGTCAGGGCACGATACAGACCGGCCTCAATGCCCTGATCGCTGCCGTGGTTGTTCCCCTGCTGTGGGATTCACGCTTGACCTTGGCTGTGGGTATGGCAGGCTTCCTCCTGCTCGGACTGGCGGCTCATCTGCTGACGCCGGTCCGCAAGCCCCATGGTTCAAGCCCGGAGGAGACCCCATCATGAAAACAAAAAATCATCTGTTGCATCTGCTGCCCCTGCTGCTGTTGCCCGCGCTGCCCTTGGCCCAGGGTGCGACGAAACCCGCTGCCAAGGCGGCGGTGCAAGCCCCCACAGCGGTGAAGAACCGCATCGTGTTCCAGGTCAGCGACGCCGATCCGAAGAAATGGACGCTGGCCCTCAACAATGCCCGCAACGTCCAGGCCGATCTCGGCGAAGGCAATGTGGAACTGGAAATCGTCGCCTACGGACCCGGCATCGGCATGCTCAGGAATGGCTCCGAAGTCGCCGGCCGGGTCGAGGAAGCCCTCTCCAGCGGCATCAAAGTCGTCGCCTGCGGCAACACCATGACCACCCTGCATCTGACCAAGGACGACATGTTGCTCGGCATCGACTACGCCCAGGCCGGCGTGGTCGAAATCATGCGCCTACAACAGGCCGGTTGGGCCTATATCCGGCCATGACGCAAGCCCTGCTCGACTGGAGCACCATCGACAACGTCCTTCTCGACATGGACGGCACCCTGCTCGATCTGCATTTCGACAACCACTTCTGGCAGGTGCATGTGCCGATCCGCTACGCCGAGGCGCGCGGCCTGACACCGGCGGCCGGGCGCGAGGAACTGATGGCCCGCTACCACGCCCGCGCCGGCACCCTGGACTGGTATTCGGTAAATTTCTGGGAAACCGAACTGGAACTGGACATCATGCGCCTCAAGGAAGAGGTGGCGCACCTGATCGCCGTCCATCCCGGCGTCACCGATTTCCTCGCCTTCCTGCGCACGTCCGGCAAACGCATCGCCCTCGTCACCAATGCCCACCACAAGAGTCTGTCTCTGAAGATGGCGCGCACCGGGCTGGCGGACCGCTTCGACAATCTCATCACCTCCCATGAACTGGGCCTGCCCAAGGAAGACCCAGCCTTCTGGCGCCGCCTGCAACAGATCGAACCCTTCGATCCCGAGCGCACCCTGCTCGCCGACGACAGCCTGCCGGTGCTGGATTCGGCGCGGACCTATGGCATCCGCCACTTGCTCGCCATCCGCCGTCCCGATAGCCAGCAAGAAGAGAAGCACACCAACGATTATACGGCGATCCGAAGTTTTACCGAAGTGCTGTTATGATGAGAACCATTCTCATGTAAAACCGGCTTGCCGGACGCCGCGCCCATGTCACCACAAACTCCCGCTGTTCCCCTGCAAGGCCCCATGCTGCGCGGCCAGCGCCGCCCCCGCGTGGCTTTGGTGGGGCATGCCGGGGCCGGCAAGAGCGCCATCTTCGATGCCGTTTCCAGCACCGTGGTGGGCCACGAGCATCTGGCCGGCGAGGGGCCGGCCTATCAGGAATGCCTGGTGGAAGTAGGCCTCGACCAGATCTCCCTGGTGGACCTGCCGGCCATCGGCAGCTTCCACGACCTGCACGAAGCCAACCGCGTCGTGTTCAAGTACCTGCTCTGGGGCGACCACTGGCCCGCTGTCGCGCGCCACGAATCGGCCCAGCCCGGCAACGCCTTCCGCGCCCCGGAAGTGCTGATCCACGTCGTCGATGCCACCCGCCTCGAACGCGATCTGGAACTCTCCCTCGAACTTTCCCTGCTCGGCCGCCCCCTGGTGGTGGCGCTGAACCGCATGGACGAGGCCCGCGCCAAGGGCATCTACATCAACGTGCGCGCCCTCGCCGAGCGCCTCGGCAGCCCGGTGGTACCCACCGTCGCCCTGATGGGCATGGGCCTCACCACCCTCTTCGCCGAGGCAGTGCGCATGGCGCGGGAGAAGGTGTGCCCGCTGCCGCAGCCGCCCAGTCACCATATCGCCGAGAGCCTCGCGCCGCTCAACGCCGTCCTCGGCCAACCGGCCATCGACGAGGCCTTCCGCGTTCCGCGCCCCTTGCTGCTGATGCAGTTGGCGGAGAACGACCCCTATTTCCGCGAGGAACTGACGGCCCACTTTCCGGCCCTGATGCCGGAGGTGGATGCCGCCCGCCGCCAGGCCGAAGCCTCTCTGCCGCGCGATCTGGCGGAAGAAGTCCACGCCGACCGCCACCACCGTGCCGCCCAATTGGTGGAAAGCGTCACCCGCTTCGGAAGCCATTCAGAAGGCATCGGCGGCGAGTCCTGGCGACACTGGCTCGATGAGGTTTTTCTCCACCCGCGCTGGGGCCTGATCGGCAGCCTCGCCGTGTTCGCTCTGGTGCTGTTCATGGTGTTCGAGGTCAGCGCCTTCCTCGACGGCCTCACCTCGGCGCGCCTGGCCGCCTGGGTCGGCGAGTGGCAACCAGACACCACCGCCGGCATCGTCGGACACGCGGTAGCCGAGGGGCTCGTGGGGCTCGTGGGTATCGTCATTCCTTACATGCTGCCCCTGGTGATCCTGCTGGTGACCCTGGAAGAGTCGGGCGTCATGCACCGGGTTGCCTTCGTGGTGGATCGCGGCTTCCACCACCTCGGCCTGCACGGCGGTGTCGCCGTGCCTTTCCTGATCGGCCTCGGCTGCAACGTACCGGCCCTCTCGGCGGTGGCGACCTCGACCCATGGCCGCGACCGAGTCGCCGCCTCGATCCTGATCGCCTTCGTGCCCTGCTCGGCCCGTTCTGCCATCATCCTCGCCCTCGGCGGCAAGTACCTGGGCGGCCTCGGCGTGTTCGCCATCTTCATCCTCACCCTGCTGGTGATCGCCGTCGCCGGCCATCTGCTCTCACGCCGCTACGCCAAGAGCGGCCCCGGCCTGATTCAGGAAATTCCGGACTACACCCTGCCCCAGTGGCGGCCGGTGCTGGCCAAGACCTGGGAGCAAACCAGCGACATCCTCACCATCGTCACGCCCCTGCTGGTGGCGGGCAGTGTGGTGATGGCCCTGCTCGGCCACTACGGCGCCGATGCCATCATCAACTGGAGCCTGACGCCAGTCACCGCCTGGTGGCTGGGCCTGCCGGTGGCACTGGGGGTGCCGATCCTGTTCGGCGTATTACGCAAGGAGCTTTCACTGCTGATGGTGTTTCAGGCCCTCGGTACCCAGGAGATCGGCACCCTGCTGACGACGACGCAGATCGTCACCTTCCTCGTCTTCCTCACCTTCTATGTGCCCTGCGTTTCCACCTTCGCCGTCATACTCAAGACCCTCGGTCGTCGCCAGGCCTTCTTCGCCGTCAGTATCTCGGTAGCGGCGGCACTGGTAGTCAGTGGTCTGGTGCGGATTCCGATGGAGTTGCTTGATCGGCTGGTTTAACAGGGCTGCGGATTTCCGTGATGAATCACCGGAAACCGGCCGCGAATCACAAACAGTCTCGGGCTACACCATTCGAGTTTGCTGACGACAGTCAGCAACGTGCCCATAGCAGAAGTACGTGACCAGGAGAAGCGGACGTTCAACGTGGAACTAACCTGCGCCGGAGCCGCGTAGAGGGGACGCGAACCCAATAGCGCTGCTGTTGGGCATCAGCCTGACGCAGGGTTTGCGTCATTTGAGCTCGTTGCTGCTTTGCGCAATAAGTCCTTTAACAGAGTGCTTAAATGCAGCGAGTGATATTAATGCCGAGCGTTCAATGTTCTCGCCGTTTACCGAGTAAGCCTGACGAATTAGCAATATGGTGTGCGTGGTCAGAGCTTCCCAAAGGTCGACTTCGCGCGCAGGAAACATTAGAAGGTTTCCTGGGAGCACTGCGTGATCGAAGAGGAGTTTGCAGTCATTGCGTACGGCGCATGGCCGTGTTGTAAATGACGCTGAACGCTTGGGCACTGCCTTGAAACCGGAAGAGCTAGCTTCAAGATCAACAAGATCCAAGATGATCACGGTGCTTTGTGGATTTGGCGGAACGGAGAAGACAAAAAAGTCAGGCTTTTCGGTTGTCCGCGAAATCTTAAACCCCAGCGTGAAATACTCTTTGTCCGACTTTGCGCCCTTCATATCCTTGAACAGCGTCAAAGTGCAGAATTCCTGGCTGCATTGCTTTTCCCAAGCATCAACGACAAGCGTAATGTCCTTCTCTTCCGCACGGCAGATGACGGCAACAGATAGCAAAGCAAGAAGTATTAGATGGCGGCCCAGAATCATGACTGGAGGCAGAAAGGAAAAGGGGGGCATGTACGGAGGCAACGAACTCTAACGACGTTGTAGAAGAAATGGATTCATCGCCGCATTCTCCGACAATCCATTTGGTATGACAAGGTAGTCAGTGTCGGCTTTGGACCCGCCCAACCAACTGTCCTCTCCTGGCCGATCTCTGGCACATGCAGTAGCTAGTTCGTCGTCAACCCAATTGCCAGGGCTGTCGCGCTAATCGCGGAAATCCGATACCCCTAGAACAACCCATGCAGCATCTTCGCCAGCAGCAGGATGATGACGCCGGCGAAGATTTTCTTGATCGTTGCCACCGGCAGGCTGTGGGCCACCTTGGCGCCCACCGGGGCCATCAGCATGCTGGCCACCAGGGCCGCGCCGAGGGCCGGTAGATAGACGAAGCCGACACTGCCCGCCGGCAGGCTGCCGGCGCTCTCGATGTGCAATCCGCTCCACAGGTAGCCCACCGTGCCCGCTGCGGCGATGGGCAGGCCGATGGCTGCCGAGGTGCCGATGGCATTGTGCATCTTGACGTTGCACCAGGTCATGAAGGGCACCGAGAGGGAGCCGCCGCCGATGGCGACCAGGGACGAAATGAAGCCGATGAAGCCGCCGACGCCGGCCATGCCCACCGCTCCCGGCAGTTCGCGCGAGGGTTTGGGCTTGACGTTGAGGATCATCTGCACCGCCACGTAGGCCATGAAGACGGAGAAGAAAATCGCCAGGGGCCGCGTCGGCACCCGGCTGGCAAGCTGGGCGCCGAGCAGGGTTCCAACCACGATACCGGGCGCGATAGCCTTCACCACCGGCCACAACACCGCGCCCCGTTTGTTGTGGGCGCGCAGGCTGGAAATCGAGGTGAATACGATGGTGGCCATGGAGGTGCCCAGCGCCAGGTGCATCAGATGCGCATCGGGGAAACCCTGCGCCGCGAACATCATTGCCAGCACCGGCACCATGATGGCGCCGCCGCCGACGCCGAGCAGACCGGCGAAGAAGCCGGCAACCAGGCCCAGCACCACATATCCCACTAGCCAAAGATCCATCATTTGCCGATCAGTTTATCGACAATGAACTTCCACTCCGCCGGATCGACGGGCGTGATGGAGAGACGGTTGCCGCGCTGAAGCACACGCATGTGTTGCAGTTCGGCATGGGCGCGCAGTTCGTCCAGGCCCACCAGTCTGGTCTTCTTCACAACACGCACATCCACATTCACCCAGCGCGGATTTTCCGGCGTGGATTTTGGATCGTAATAGTGACTCTCGGGATCGAACTGCAAGCGGTCCGGGTAAGCCAGCTTGGAAACTTCGGCCAGCCCGGCAATGCCTGGCTCGGGGCAGGAGGAGTGGTAGAACAAAACACCGTCGCCGACTTTCATCTGGTCGCGCATGAAATTGCGCGCCTGGTAGTTGCGCACTCCCCACCAGTCCACGCTCTGGTTCGGCATCGCCAGCACATCGTCGATGCCCACCACGGTGGGCTCGGTTTTCATCAGCCAGTAGCGGGGCATGGGCACACTCCAGAAAAGACAAAGCGCGGAGAATGTAGCTTTCCGCGCTTTGAATGGAGATCCCCCGCCAGTGCCGCTAGGTCTTCATCCTGAACGCTGGGTTCAGGGAGGCCGCGTTCCTGCCGCATCAGGTCTGCCCGATAAAGGGCAGTCACAACAGCGGCGTCTTTGGGCGGCGGCCAAGTCGCATGGACATTGGTTCAAGGAATATACGACCTTGGCGAGCACCGCAGGGGAAACCTGGGGAAACGCGTACCGCCCGGGGAATCAGAACAGACCGTCTTGCTGCTGTTCGGCGATGGCCTTGTCGACACGCGCTTCGATGGACTGAATTCTACGCTGCCATTCCGGCGTGTCAAAACTACTTGAGGGATTTTTGATCGAGAGCAATTCGTGGGCGATATTCAGTGCCGTCATCACTGCCAGACGCTCGCCGGTGCTGCGCGTTTGCTGGCTGATCTCGGCCATTTTGGCGTCGAGAAAAGCCACGGTGGCGAGCAGGGCTTCCTTCTCTTCCGGCGCGCAGGCAACGCGGAATTCGCGGCCCTGAATCTTGATGTCCAAGGTATTGCTCATTGCTCGGGCAGCCTTTCCATGAGCGACTCCAGACGGCCGCGAGCGACGTCCATTTTTTCTTTCAGGATCAGCTTCTCGCTCTCCAGACCCACAACACGGCCGCGCAGATCCACGTTCTCTGTCCGCAGCTTGCGGCAGAGATCAAGAAGCTGATCGACTTTGCGTTCGAGGGAATTCAGGTCGGCACTCATGCGCCAAGTGTCCGCGAAAACACCTTTTTGGTCAAGACTTAAGAGCCGATACTGAAGGTAGAGCGATAACAGCCGGAGCAACGCAGGAAAGATTATTACCCCTTGCGTGATAGACTCCGCCCCCTGTTCGCGGTGCCCATAACCGGCTCCAATTGGAGTCGGCCACAGGGTGAAACGGGAATGAAGTGCGCAGGTACTCCACAGACCCTGCAATGCTTCAGCTGCCCCCGCAACGGTAAGGAAGTGCGACGTCATCCACAAGCCACTGGGGCAAACCCGGGAAGGCGATGACGTAAGACTTCCGAGCCCGGAGACCGGCCACGGACAGACGTTGGAAATGCCACGGGGAGGTGGTATTCGTCGTTCGGCTCCATGCGCCCGATCCACTTCCCGTTGCATTTTCGTTTCGCCATGCACAGGCCATGCGGGGACGCTGGTCGCAATGGGAGTTCTCATTCATGTATTCACCTCTTCGCCCAACGCTATTGGCGCTTGCCCTAGCGTCAAGTTTCACCAGCCACGCCCAGGAAACGGAATCCGTCATCGTCGTCACCGCCAGCCGTGGCGAGAGAGCCCTTGAAGATGCGCCGACGCCCATGGATGTCGTCGGCAAGAAAACTCTGGAAGCCCGGGGAGTGCGCTCCTTCAATGAAGCGGTAAACACCGTCCCCGGCGTCTTCTCGCGACCGGGACGAGGACTCGCCGACATACAGCAATCCATCAGCCTCCACGGGGTTCCCGAGGAAAAGCGCACCCTGGTCCTCCTCGACGGCCAACCCGTCAACGACACTTACGCCGGGGGGCTCAACCTCGGCGGACTGCCGGTGAGCTTGCTGGAACGGGTGGAAATCAGCCAGGGTCCCGCATCGGCACTCTACGGCGGCAATGCCATGGGCGGCGTAGTGCACTACATCACGCGCCTACCCAAGGGACCGGAAGCCACGTTGCGCCTTGGGTACGGCGATGCAGCCCATGATGGCGAGGCGCCGGCGGCAACCCGCTGGACTTCATTCACCGGCGGCACTCGGCTGGAAAACGGGCTGGCATTTCTGGTCGGCGCCAGCTACCGGGCCACCCATGGCTACGCCAGCGAGTGGAACGTCACCACCACCAGGCCCACGGCCGGCATTTCCGGCGCCGTGGCTACCACCACCACGGCAGGGACACCGGCCTACCAGCTCGGTACCCGTGGCGACAACCGCTGGATGGACCAGTCCGTCAGCCTGCGCCTAGCCCTGCCCCTGGCGAATGGGGCTCGTCTCTCCGCGAGTTTCCTGCGCCAAATCTACGACTACGATTTCGGTGCCCCGGAAACCTATTTGCGCAACGCCGCCGGTGCGCCGGTGTACGCCTACGGCACGGTCAGGGCCAATGCCTTCAATGCCAGCTATGGTGCTTACCTGCGCGACCTCTGGCAATTCGGCTACGAAGCTCCCCTCGGCGGCGGCGACCTGAAGCTTGGTTTCAGCTATGCGACGACGCCGAAGAGCTGGTATGTCAGTTCCTCCGGCTCCGATCCCGCCTTCGCCACCACCGGCATCAGCGGCGGCCCCGGGCGCGCCACCCAGGGCCAGTCCAGCGGCTGGAACCTGGATGCCCAATGGACCACCACTCTTGGTCTTCACACCCTCACCCTCGGCGCCGCGCTGAGACAGGAACAGGCTCGCAATGAAGATGTCAATCTGTCCAACTGGAAGAATGTCGCCAGTTTCACCACCCCGGTTTCCAGCACCCGTGGCCGCAGCCTGACCTCGGCGCTTTTCGCCCAGGACGAATGGCGGCTCGCCGAATCCACCACGGCCTGGCTCGGGGCGCGTTGGGACCACTGGAGCACCTACGATGGCTACTCTTGGAACAGTCTGGTCGCCGCCCCGTTCAATGCACCACAGAGTTTCGGCCAACGCAACGCCACCGCCCTCAGTCCGAAGCTCTCGCTGGTTCATCGCCTGACGCCGATGCTGGCCCTGCGCGCCTCCCTCGGCCGCGCCTTCCGTCCGCCCAGTGTCTATGAACTGTACCGAACCCTCAAGATTGGCAGTCTGTCCACGGTTTACCAGAACAACCCCCTGCTGGTTCCGGAGAAAACCACCAGCGCCGATCTCGGCATCGAGGCCCGCCCCTGGCAGGGAGCAAAGCTCGGCATCAACTGGTTCCATAACCGCTTTACCGATCTCATCTACACCGCCGGTTCCGGCAATCCGCGCACCCGCGTCAATGCCGGCCTGGCGGAAAGCAAGGGGCTACAGGTGTCGCTGGAGCAGAAGCTGTCGACGGATACGCGCCTGTTCGCCAACCTCACTCAGCAACGGGGAACGGTACGCGCCAACACGGCTAGTCCGAAGTCGGTCGGCAAGGAGCTCACCAGTCTGCCGCAACGCATGGTCAACCTGGGCCTGGAGACGCGACAAGGCCCCTGGAGCCTCACCGCCACCGCGAGGCATGCCTCGCGCCAGTTCAGCACCGACGACAACTCCGACACGGCCAGCGGCGTCTATGGCAGCTATGACGGCTACACTGTTGCCGATAGCCGCCTTGCCTACCGTCTGACGGGCGGCACCGAAATCGGCTTCGCTATCGACAACCTGACCGATCGCAAGTATTTTTCCAACTACATCGCCCCCGGCCGCTCCTGGTCGGTGGATCTGACCCTCCCCTTCTGAGTCCATGCCCAGCCGCCGCCGCGCCTTCGTCGTTCTCGCCCTGCTGGCGCTGCTTTCCATCCTCGCCCTGCTCACGGCGCTGATGGTCGGCAGTCTGGTGGTGGCGCCGACGGAGGTTCTGGCGGCCTTGGCCGGTGGTGGTGACGGCGTCGGCGCCGAAGTCATCCGCAATCTGCGCCTGCCCCGGGCGCTGGGCGCCTTCGCCTGCGGCGGCCTGCTGGCCCTGGCCGGCGCTCTGATGCAGGTGCTGCTGCGCAACCCCCTCGCCGACCCCTATGTGCTGGGCATTTCCGGCGGCGCCGGCGTCGGCGCGCTGACCGCCATGCTGTTCGGGTTGCCGCTGCTGGTGATTCACGGTGGCGCCTTCGGCGGCGCCCTGATCGCCATGCTGCTGGTGTTCGGCCTCGCCCACGGCGACAGCAGCTGGACCCAGGCCCGACTGCTGCTCACCGGCGTCATCGTTGCCGCCGGCTGCGGGGCGGCCGTGGCCCTGATCCTGACCCTGGCGCCGGAGCAGAAACTGCACGGCATGTTGTTCTGGCTCATGGGCGACGCCAGCCAGATCGTCAGTCCCTGGCCCGCCCTCGTGGTGTTGACCGCCGGCCTCGCAATCAGCCTGCCCTTCGCCCGCGAGATGAACCTGCTGGCGCGGGGCGAAACCCTGGCCGGCTCCCTCGGCGTCGCCGTGCCAAGGTTGCGCCGGGTGCTCTATGTGCTGGCCTCGCTGCTTACCGCCACCGCCGTAACGAGTGCGGGCAGCATCGGTTTCGTCGGCCTCGTGGTGCCGCATCTGATGCGCCTCGCCCTCGGCAATGACCAGCGCCTGCTGTTGCCGGCGGCAGCGCTGGCCGGCGGCATCCTACTGACTCTCGCCGACACCCTGGCGCGCACTGTGGCGGCGCCCCAGCAACTGCCGGTGGGTGTGCTCACCGCCTTGATCGGCGTCCCCCTGTTCCTGTTTCTCCTCGGTCGCCAGCCCGGAGGACGCGCATGAGCACCAGCCTGCTCTCCGTTCGCCAGCTCGATGTCGCCATCGGCGCGCGGTCTTTCTGCTGCGGACTTGACCTTGATCTGGCGGCGGGGGGATTTCTTGCCATCCTCGGCCGTAATGGCGCCGGCAAGTCCACCCTGCTGTCGGTGCTCGCCGGTCTGCGGCCGGCCCAGGGCGGTAGCGTCAGCATCGACGGCCTCGGCCTGGCGGACGCCGATCCTCGCGCCGTCGCGCGCCGTCGCGGTTATCTGGCGCAGCATCAGCAAGACCCCTTCGCATGCACCGTGATCGAGGCTGTGCTTGCCGGGCGCCATCCCCATCTCTCGCGCTGGGAATGGGAATCCGCGGCGGATCGTCGCATCGCGAATCAGGCCTTGGAGCGTGTCGGCCTCGGACATTTCGGGGAGCGCCAGATTCACACCCTGTCCGGCGGCGAGCGGCAGCGGGTCGGCCTCGCCACCCTACTGGCCCAGCAACCCAGCATTTATCTGCTCGATGAACCCCTCACCCATCTCGACCTCAACCACCAGATCGCCGTTCTCGACACCTTGTGCGGCCTGGCCAAGGAAGGTGCTGTCGTCGTCGCCGTACTCCACGACCCCAGCCTTGCCTTGCGCTACAGCGATCAGGCCCTGCTGCTGGAGGGCGATGGCGCCTGGTGCGCCGGCGCCAGCACGGAAGTGCTGACGGCAAAAAATCTCTCGCGCCTCTACGGCCACCCTTTGGTGAAGGTGGATGGCCCCCATCATCCCGTTTTTGTTCCTGAGTGATCCCTCATGACTAATGACCGCGAACACCGTCACGGCGAACGCATGGCGCGCAAGAAGACCGTGATCGACCAGCGCATTGCCGAAGCCAAAACCGGGCGCGGTGTCCTGGTGGTCAACACCGGCACCGGCAAGGGCAAGTCCTCGGCGGCCTTCGGCGTGGTCGCCCGCGCCCTCGGCCACGGCATGGCGGTGGCGGTGATCCAGTTCATCAAGAGCCGTTCCGATACCGGCGAAGAAGCCTTCTTCCGCCGCGTGCCCGAGTTGCGCTGGCACGTCATGGGCGAAGGTTTCACCTGGGAAACCCAGGACGCCGGGCGCGATGCCGCCGCCGCCCGCGCCGCCTGGGATCAGGCCCGCGCCTATCTGGCCGACCCCGCCATCGACCTGCTGGTGCTGGACGAAATGACCTACGCCCTCAAGTACGGCTGGCTCACCCTCGACGAAGTCCTCGCCGCCTTCCGCGCCCGGCCGCCGATGCAGCACGTCATCGTCACCGGCCGCGCCGCGCCGCCGGGCCTGATCGACGCCGCCGACACCGTAAGCGATATCGGCCTGGTCAAACACGCCTTCCAGGCCGGCGTTGCCGCTATGCCGGGACTGGAATTCTGACGCTATGACCGTCCATTGCCCCGCGCTGCTGATCGCCGCCCCCGCCTCAGGCAGCGGCAAGACCAGCATCGTCGCTGCCCTGGCGCGGCTCCATGCGCGCCAGGGGCGGCGCGTACGGGTGTTCAAGTGCGGCCCGGATTTTCTCGACCCGCAGATCCACGCCGTCGCCAGCGGCGCGCCTTGCGACAATCTGGACCTGTGGATTTGCGGCGAAGACGACGCCCGCCGCCGTCTCGCCCAGGCTGCTGTCGAGGCCGACCTGATCCTGGTCGAAGGCGTGATGGGCCTGTTTGACGGCCAGCCCAGCAGCGCCGACATCGCCGAGCGCTTCGGCCTGCCAGTGCTGGCGGTGATCGACGCCAGCGCCATGGCCCAGACCTTCGCCGCCGTGGCCCACGGCCTCGCCAGCTTCCGACCGGGTCTGCCATTCAACGGCGTGTTCGCCAACCGGGTCGGCAGCGCCGGCCACGCTGACCTGCTGCGCACTGCCCTGCCGCCCCATCTGGCCTGGCGCGGCGCCCTGCCCCGGCTTGCCGCCGCGACCCTGCCCGAGCGCCATCTGGGCCTGCTGCCCGCCGCCGAGATCGGCGACTTGCTGACGCGTCTCGACGCTCTCGCCGACGCCCTCGCCGCCACGCCCCTGGCCGAGTTGCCGCCACCCGTCACCTTTACCGCGCCCGACACCGCCGCGCTGCCGCCGCTCCTCGCTGGCAAGACCGTCGCCATCGCCCGCGACGCCGCCTATTGCTTCATCTACCCGGCCAACCTGGAAACCCTGCGCGAGCTCGGCGCAAATCTTGTCTTCTTCTCGCCCCTGGCCGGCGACGCCTTGCCCGCCTGCGACGCGGCCTGGCTCCCCGGCGGCTACCCGGAACTCCACGGCGCCGCCCTCGCCGCCCGCGCCGATCTGTGGGCACAACTGCGCGCCCACACCGCCGCCGGCAAGCCGCTGCTGGCTGAATGCGGCGGCATGATGAGCCTGTTCGAGCAACTCACCGACAAGGCCGGCCAGACCTACCCCATGGCCGGCCTGCTGCCGGGCAGCACGCTCATGCAGCCGCGCCTAGCCGCCCTCGGCGCCCAGGCAGCCGACCTGCCCGAAGGCAATCTGCGCGGCCACACCTTCCACCACTCCCGCGCCGACACCTCGCTACCGCCCCTGCTGCGGGCGCACAAGCCCGACGGCAGCCCGGGCGAAGCCATCTACCGCCAGGGCCACCTCACCGCCAGCTACGTCCATTTCTACTTCCCCGCCAACCCCGAAGCCGCCGCCGGATTGTTCTTACCATGACCGACCACCGCTACTCCGACGCCGAAATCGCTGCCCTCTGGCGCGCCCTGCGGGAGCGCCGCGACATGCGCCACTTCCTGCCCGACCCGCTGCCGGAAGGAACCATCGAGCGCCTGATCGAAGCCGCCCACCTGGCGCCTTCCGTCGGCTACATGCAGCCCTGGCGTTTCCTGCGCATCAGCGATGGTGATCTGCGCCAGCGCATCCACGCCCTCGCCGAGGCCGAGCGCCTGCGCACCGCCGCCGCCCTGCCGAGCCGCAACGAGGAGTTTCTCAACGTCAAGATCGAAGGCATCCTCGACTGCGCCGAGGTACTGGTGGTGGCCCTGATGCCGGGGCGCGAACGTCACATCATCGGCCGTCGCACCCTGCCCGAAATGGATATCGCCTCGGTCGGCTGCGCGATCCAGAACATGTGGCTCGCCGCCCGCGCCGAAGGCATCGGCATCGGCTGGGTCTCCTTCTTCGACCCCGCCGCCCTCGCCGACCTGCTGGCCATGCCCGCCGACACCCAACCCGTCGCGGTACTCTGCATCGGCAAGGTCCCCGCCTTCTACCCCCGCCCCATGTTCGAAGACGCCGGCTGGGGCCAACGCCTGCCCCTCAAAGACACCCTGTTCGAGAACCGCTGGCCGGAAGACGCGCAGGGAACGCCGACGGCGTATTGAGAGAGCGCCCCAGAAAACTCGCTGCGGCGGCAAGGCTTGATCTGCGCCTGATCAAGAAATGGGGCAGGAATGTGCCCTAAGCTGCCACTGAGGCAGCTAAAAAGCGGACCTTAAAGTCATATGTTTCCTCGTGGGCTCCATCCGATGCCAGTTCTTGCGATAGCAGCATCGTTGGGGGATATGCCTTCAAGCACAGGGAGCAAAACTTGGAATGATTCCTCGCAAAGTTCTTTGCGATACATTTCATCGTCACTTTGGCTATATCCACAATATTGGATCAAGCTCTTCAATGCACCTCCGGCGTCGGCAGGGAAATCACGAGCCCGCGCTTTGAACTCTTCACGCAGGACTCGATGGAATTTACGGATCAAGTTTTCGTTCGATAGCGCGAGGGCTAGGGAAACGATATGGTTAAGCGCATTAGATGGTTCTTCAGAAATTAGGCGTTCCAAGAGAAATTCAAGTTGCTTTTCCACCGTAACAAGCAAGAAATGATTGGGGCATGCCGCGACGTGCCGGTTTCTAAAGGACAAGGCCTTGTCCTCAAGAATAGACAGCGATCTACAAACATCAGAAACGTCGCCTGAACCACTCCATTCCCACTCTTGTATCCTACTAAGTCTTCTAGCTGCACATGCCTGAAACAACGCGTGAGTTTCATCTACAAGCGGCGATGGATTGCTTTCATAAAACACAATCTGCGCGATCAGTTGTATTCGTTTTTCCTGTTCCGCAGGGGCTAGTTCCTTGATCACAGTTAGGCATTCCCGAGGAAGTTTTTCCCAATAATCATCTCCGGGATTCCCGAAACGGAACAAATGATCCATTGACTGAAGTAAGGTATTGGAATCCATTCGGGGCGATTCGAAACTCCAATCAGCCAATAGTCGGCAGGATGCACCCATCACCTTTTCCAGTAACGTAGCCGAGGCTTCATCAACTTTTTTGAGTTGCCACGAAGCATCGAAGATCGATTTGCAGAGCATATCCGCTGCAAAATCCCTACGGTGAGGCTTGAACTTTATCGCCAACTGATAAGCCAATTCTGGGGTCTCATGTAAACACAGAGACATGAGAATCTGAGGTGGTCGATTCTGATTCCAGTGTTCGTCGATCAACTCCAGGGCCGACGCCATGTCCTCGTGCGCAACCTCGAGTAACAGATGCCACATCTGATCGCGCAACTCCGAAACACATTGCCACTGTGGTTGCCATTGAATACATCGATGTGCAGCATCGAATCGGCGCAATGCGGAAACGCCATTGCAGTCAATGCATTTGCTTGCAATGGTTTTCAGCTGATCTTCGAATTGTCGCTGCCCGTAGAAATTTCCTACCTCTAAAGGGAGCCCAAGACAAAACTGAATAACGCCCAGAAGCACGTCTTCGGAGCCTTTATCAACCAGAGAGGCCAAATATTTTACGAAGGCAGCCTGGGAACGCTGGGCATGCCAACGTTCAACCTTGTTGATGAGATTGGATACTTGCGCCAATCCACGTATGCCAATATTGGGCTTTGTTGGATTTGCCCAAGGAAGATGGCGATGGAAAATAACTGCCACGGAACTTTGGCTGAATATGTTGGGTTGGCCCAAGCCCAATAGTTCATGCCGATATGAGTCGTAAAAGAGCGCAAGCTTCAGCAGGCATTGCTGCTCTGCAAGAGTGCACTGTGAGTAGATTTTGTCACGCCGCTCGATAAAAGATCGACGCTCCTGTTCACTGAGGTTTCGTCGGGGCAAAAAAGCTTGTTTGGGAAGCGGCGAAAAATTCACGGTAGAAATGCAATGCGGCGCGAAAATGATTTAAGCAGCATTATGGTGGATTGACGCTCCTCTGAGCCATGTGAATTCTTGATTGTCAGATGGCGATCTAAACGGCAGACCGCTTTGGAGAAAAACTACGACAGGCCGCTTCTGGCCGCAAGCGGCCCATGGACGCCTGCTTCTCCCCGCATCACGCCGCCACGGAATGATTCTGCATGAACTGCATCAGCGCCTGAAACTTCGCGTCGGACTGGCCGCTGGGGTCGACGATGCTGTGGCGGAAATACTTCTCGATATTGGCCGCCGTGATTTCAGTGTTGATTGGGTCGTAGGTGCTGCCGTTGGCGCCGCCGGCCATGTGGTTGCTGCCCATGCGGATAAAGGCGATCTGGCTGATGCCGTCGGCGGCATCCTTGTTGCCGCTGGCGACGGCCTCGTCGTAGAGGGCTTTCTCGGCCGGACTGAGAGTCGCGAAGGTATTGACGAAGCCTCCCGCCTTTTGCATGTAGTCGATTTCCGAGGCAGTGAGGCTACCGGGAGTCTGCCGCTCTTTTTCGGTGATTTCGGCGAGCTGCTTGTCGTTGGCGAACAGGTATTCCCGGTCAGCGTCGGTGCGGCTCACGGCGTCCTTGGATTTGATCGCGGCCAGCCGCGCTTCCACCGCCGGGTCGGCGCGTGTGCTGGTACTGGCGGATGCGGCGGCTGCCGCCTTGGCCTTGGACAGTTCGAGAATGGCCCGCGCCTCGGGGGAGATCGTCACCTTGTCGCTGGCCATCGCCGACGGGGTGGTGGCTGTGGCCCGGGAACTTGTCGGCCGGTAGGAATTCACGATGCTGGCGGATGGGGTGTTGGGCTGGACAATCATGCTGACTCCGATGAATGACGGGCTCAGGTCAGGGCCTGGGACAGGCGGCTGTAGAAATTCATGTCGTGTTCGTACTGCGTCTGCGAGATCATTTTTTGGGCGTATTGGAATTCGAGGCCGCTGATGACCTTGCCGACGGCGTCGCGATAGTCGTAGTTGGGATCGGCGTAAGGGTTGCGCCAGTTCGGGTCGCCGGGTTCGATGCTGGTGGTGCGACCGGTGCTGGCGTCGTAACGCATGTTGGCCAGGCCGACGGCAAAAATCATCTGGGTCGGGATGTCGGCGAAGGACATGCCTTCGGTGGCGGAATTCCAGGCCGCCTTGAAGGACTCCGGCGCATTCTGGGGCGGGAAGGTGATGATATTGGCTGCGCCGATGGCGGTCAGTCCGTTGTTGTCCAGGTCTTGGGCGGAACCGGGCTGGACCAGGAGATTAGCCGCTCCCTCGTTGTTCAGGGCGGAAACATTGATGGGGTCGGCAAGGCTATGGACCTGGCGCAGCACCTCCATGTCGGTAGCCGGCAGGCTGCTCAGAAAAGCTTTCGGGTCCTGCTGGGCGTTGGCGGTCTCGGCCCGGGCGAGAATGTCCTTGAACTTCGCCGTGGTTTCCTCCGACACCTGACGCGCCCGCAGCAGTTCCATGGCTTTGCTGGAAAGACTCACCACCACATCCGGGCTGGGGCTGGCCTGGGTCGTCGCCCCTGCGGCAGACGTGCCGCTTGCCGCAGCAGAGGCGAAAGTCTTGCCGATGGCGGTGGCAGCTTTTGCCGCAATAGACGAGGCAAACAACGAAGAAATGTTCATGGGCGGTGCTCCTTGCGCTATCACTCCAAGAGTGGGTAGCCAATCGCAAGGCCCGTGCCAGCCGCGCCTGACGGCGCTATAACAACCGCACTACTTTCCGCGCCGCTCCCGAGCTTTCTCCAGGTGGCCGCAGAGCATCTCAGTACCGTCCAGCAGTCGTGGCGTGTGGCGCTGGATCAGTCCGGGAGGAATGAAGAACAGATTGTCCCGGGCCACGGCGGGCATCGTCTTCCAGCGCCGCCACTCGTCGAGCCACTCGGGCCTCGCCTCGCTCATGCCGCTGGCGACAATCGCTTCCGGACTGGCTGCTACGACGGCTTCTTCGGTGACGTTGGCTGCCATGGCGGTGATGCCGGCAAACACGTTGTCGCCGCCACAGAGGCGGATGGCATCCGAGATGATCTGATTGCCGCCCACGGTCATCAGAGGTTTGTTCCACACCTGATAGAAGGTTCGCACCAGGGGCTTGCCGCTATAGTGGGCGCGCAGGCCGGCCAGGCGCTCCCGATAGGCGCGGGCGGCCTGGCGAGCCACCGGCGCGGTGCCGGCCAGTTCGCCAAAGCGTTCCAGGGTCGACGCCACATCGTCTATGCGGTTGGACTGGGTGAGGAACACCGGCAGTCCGAGGCCGCGCAGCTTCTCCACATGGGCCTGGGAATTGCCACTCTGCCAGCCCACCACCAGATCGGGCTTCAGCGCCGCGATGGCTTCCAGGTCCAGGCGCGTGTAGCCGCCGATGCGGGGAATCTTCTGCGCCGCCGCCGGGTAGTCACTGTGCTCCACCACGCCTACCACCCGTTCTCCGGCGCCGGCCGCGAACAGGGTTTCAGTGACATGGGGCGCAAGGCTGATGATGCGCCGGGCCGGCGCAGCCAAACGGACCTCCTGTCCGGTGTCGTCACGGACGACAATTTCGGCCCGTGAGGCGAAGGTGATGGCGACGGCCAGAAAAGCGAGCAGAAGTTTCATTGCAATTCCTTCAGGGCGACGGCGAGTCGCGTCCATTCATGTTCGTTGGCAGGCAGGCCGAAGCGCAGGCCGCTGGGGATGTGGGGGGCGCCAGCCGGATCGAAGCAGCGCACCAGGATGCCTTGCCGCGCCAGGGCGTCGGCCCAGGCCGCCGCGCGGGCAGTGGGCAGCCAGCAGAATAGGGCGTTGCTGCTGACCGGACCAAGGGGAGAGAGCAGGGCGGCGAGGCGTTGCGCGGCCTGCTGCTGTCGCTGCCGTGCTGTTGCCTGCCAGGCAGGGTCGGCGAGGGCCTGCCGCGCCACATCCCGCGCCGGGCCGCTCAGGGTCCACGGGCCGAGGGTCTCGGCGAGCCGGGTCAGCAGCGGCGCGGCGGCAAAGACGAAGCCGACCCGCGCCCCGGCGAGGCCGAAGAACTTGCCGATGGAGCGCAGCACGATCAGGTTTGGCGCCTGTGTGCCGGCGGCGCTGATGACGGAGGCTTGCGGCGTCGCGTCCATGAAGGCCTCATCCACCAGCAGCCAGCCGTCGCGGGCGGCGAGAGTGGCCGCCGCCGTCAGCAGGCGCTCGCGGGAGATGAGGCCGGCATCGGGATTGTTCGGGTTGCACAGTACCACCACGTCGGCTTCGCGGCTGACGGCCTCCAGGTCGGCGGCAGCGAAGCGGGTCAGGCGGTGGCCAGCTCGTTCCCAGGCCGCCGGGTGTTCGGCGTAGATCGGCGCCAGCACCGCCACGGAGCGGCCCGTGCCGAGTAGCGTGGGCAGGGCCTGGATCGCCGCCTGGGAACCGGCGACGGGGAGCAGGCTGGCGTTGCCGTAGTAGCGCGCGGCGGCGGCTTCGAGGCCGTCGCCCTCTTCCGGCAGGCGGCGCCAGGATTCGGGCGCCAGGGCCGGCGCCGGATAGCCAAGGGGGTCGATGCCGGTGGAAAGATCAATCCACTGGCCGAGGGCGATACCGTATCGAACGGCGGCCTGACGCAGGCGCCCACCGTGCTCAAGCATGAACCAATCCCCAGACCAAGCCCGTCGCAAGGATGAGACCAAGCCAGAGCCATACGCCCCGTTGCACCAGGGCCATGGCGCGGCCGATGTCGGCGGCGGCGGGGGCGGCACCGCAGCCCAGGTCGGGGCGTTGTTCCACCTGGCCGTGATAGATCGCCGCGCCGCCGAGACAGACGCCGAGGCTGCCGGCCCCGGCCGCCATCACCGGCCCGGCGTTGGGACTGCCCCAGGCGGGAGCCTGGGCGCGCCAGCAGGCCAGGGCACGGCGCGGGCTGCCGAGAAGGGCGTAGGTGAGGGCCGTGAGGCGGGCCGGCACGAGGCCGAGCAGATCGTCGACTCGGGCAGCCGCCCAGCCGAAATGGATGCGCCGCGCGTCCTTGTAGCCCCACATGGCGTCCAGGGTGTTGGCGAGGCGGAAGGCCAGCGCGCCGGGGCCGCCGAGGAGGGCGAACCAGAACAGGGCGCCGAACACCGCGTCGCTGCCGTTCTCCAGCACCGATTCCACGGCGGCCTTGGCCGTGTCGGCGACGCTCAGGGACGAGGTGTCGCGGGAGACGATGCAGCCCACCGCCCGCCGTGCCGCCACCAGATCGCCCGCCGCCAGAGGCACGGTAATGGCACGGGCGTGATCGGCAAGGCTCTGGGCGCCGAGGGCGAACCAGAGCAGCAGGATGTGCAGCACCAGGGCCGCCGGCCAGGGCAAGGCCGCACAGGCGAGCCAGGCCAGGGCCACGGGCGGCGCCACCAGCAGCAACCAGGCGACGAGGCCGCGCAGGCGATTACCCAGAGGATGGCCCGGCGCGCCCCGGCGCAGGGCTCCCTCCATCCACCCCGCGAGGCGGCCAAAGCCCACCAGAGGATGCCAGCGACGCGGCTCGCCGAGCAGGCGATCAAGCAGCACGCCAGCAACGGCAGCGAAGGGAAGCAACAGGGGAGCCGCGGAGGGCATGGGATAATCGGGCGATGAAAACCCTGGATTTTACTGGCAGACAGTCACGAGGAAATTGATGGGAACAATTCATGAACCACAGAGACACAGAGGCACAGAGAAAACCTCGTTTGCTTTTCCTCTGTGCCTCTGTGTCTCTGTGGTGAAAGATTTTGGCCCTTCGGTTATTTCCCCCCACTCCTCGCTGACTCAATACTAACGATGACCACCCCCGCCCTTATGGTGCAAGGCTGCACTTCCGATGCCGGCAAGTCGGCCCTGGTGACGGCCCTGTGCCGCATTCTGCATCGGCGCGGCGTCCGGGTCGCGCCCTTCAAGCCGCAGAACATGGCGCTGAATTCAGCGGTTACGGTGGATGGCGGCGAGATCGGCCGCGCCCAGGCGCTGCAAGCCCTGGCGGCGGGATTGCCGCCGCGCATCGACTTCAACCCGGTGCTGCTCAAGCCCAATACCGACAAGCGCGCCCAGGTGATCATCCACGGCAAGGCGGTGGCGGACCTGGATGCGCGGGCCTATCACGACTACAAGCGCGTCGCCATGGCGGCGGTGCTGGAGTCCTGGCGGCGGCTGACGGCGGAGTTCGATTGCGTCATCGTCGAAGGCGCCGGCAGCCCGGCGGAAGTCAATCTGCGCGACCGGGACATCGCCAACATGGGCTTCGCCGAGGCAGTGGACATCCCGGTGATCCTGGTCGGCGACATCGACCGGGGCGGTGTGCTGGCCCATCTTTCGGGCACCCTCGACCTGCTCTCGGCCACGGAGCGGGCGCGGGTCCAGGGCCTCGTCATCAACCGCTTTCGCGGCGACATCGGCCTGCTGCAACCGGGCCTCGACTGGCTGGCGCAGCACACGGGCAAGCCGGTGCTGGGCACCATCCCCTATCTGCACGGCCTCTTCCTCGATGCAGAGGATGCCCTCGATCATCACGGCGAATCCAGTGGCGAAACTGCCCTGCGCGTGGTGGCGCCGGCCTTCCCGCGCATCTCGAACGCCAACGATCTGGACCCGTTACGCCTGCATCCGCAAGTGGATTTCCGCTGGATCGGCCCCGGCCAGACGCCGCCCCCCGCCGACCTGGTGGTGCTGCCCGGCTCCAAGAGCGTCGCCGCCGATCTGGCTTGGCTGCGGCAGCAGGCCGACGGTGCCTGGGAGCCCTACCTGCAACGCCACCTGCGCTATGGCGGCAAGCTCATCGGCCTGTGCGGCGGCTACCAGATGCTGGGGCGCGAATTGCACGATCCGGCGGGCGTTGAGGGCCATGCCGGCAGCATCGCTGGCCTCGGCTTCCTCGATTGCGCCACCACCCTCGAAGCCGAGAAGCAATTACAGAACGTGAGCGGCACCCTGGCCCTGACCGGCGAACCCGCCATGGCCGGCTATGAAATCCACATGGGCGTCACCACCGGCCCGGCCCTCGCCCGCCCCGCCGTGCGCTTCGCTGACGGCCGCGCGGATGGCGTCATCTCCGCCGACAACCGGATCCTCGCCACCTACTACCACGGCCTCTTCGACCGCCCCGAGGCCCTCGCCGCCCTGCTCGCCTGGGCCGGCGCGGCGGGCGTCGCGCCAGTGGACTTCGCCGCCCGCCGCGAAGCCGACATCGAGCGCCTTGCCGACGCGGTGGAAGCGGCCTTCGGTGAAGCCACCCTGGCGCGACTGCTGCCCCTTGGTTCCTGAACCCATGGACGCCCTGCTCACCCTGCCCCAGTTCGCCGCCTTTCTCGTCGCGGCGGCGCTGGTCGCGCTTGCTCCCGGCCCCGACAACCTGATGGTGCTGAGCCTCGGCATGGCGCGGGGGCGCAAGCCCGGCGTCGCCTTCGCCCTCGGCTGCGCGCTCGGTTGCCTCAACCACACCCTGCTCGCCGCCCTCGGCATCAGCGCCCTGATCGCCGCCTCGCCGCTGGCCTTTGGCATACTCAAGATTGCCGGTGGTCTGTATCTGCTCTGGCTCGGCCTTCAGGCGATCCGCGACGCCCGCGCCAGTGGCGCCCTGCCAGCCGGCGCCACGCCGGCGGAAGGCGCGGCGCGGCTGTTCGCCAAGGGCCTCATCGCCAACGCCATCAATCCGAAGGTGATCCTGTTCTTCCTCGCCTTCCTGCCGCAATTTGTGGATGCCCCACGCGGCCACGCCGGCTGGCAGATCGCCCAACTGGGCATGGTATTCACGCTGGTGAGCTCCCTCGTCTTCGCGGCCATCGGCTGGTTTGCCGGCCACATCGGCGAACGCCTCGCCCGCAACCCGACGCTGGGCGCCTGGCTCGACCGCATCGCGGGCGGAATCTTCGTGGCGCTGGGAGCGAAGTTGCTGCTGGAACGTTAGCGGGGCTTGAGTTCCAGCGGCAGACCGGCGGCCACCAGAGTAACCCGGTCGGCCACCGCCGCCACCTGCTGATTCAGGCGTCCCTGCTCGTCGGCGAAGCGCCGCGCCAGTTCGTTGATGGGTACGATGCCGCAGCCTACCTCGTTGCTGACCAGGATCACGCGGCCGGGCAAGGTGGGCAGAATTTCCAGCAGGCGGGTGCGCTCCTCTTCCAGCCCCGGCCCGAGCAGCAGATTGGTGAGCCAAAGGGTTAGGCAATCGACGATCAGGCAGCGCTCCGGCGCGGCTTCTTTTGACAGCGCCTCCGCCAGGGCCAGGGGCTCTTCCACGGTGCGCCAATGGGCCGGCCGCCGCGCCCGATGGTGGGCGATGCGCGCAGTCATTTCTCCGTCACCGGCCTGGCCGGTAGCCACATAGCAGACCGCCAGGCCGCTTTCTGCGGCGCGCCGTTCCGCCAGGGCGCTCTTGCCGGAGCGGGCGCCGCCAATAATGAGTTCGATCATGGGCGCGAGGGTAGCATGAGCCACGACGGCTATAATCCGCCCCGATTCGGTCAAGGGAATGCCGTGCAATTCGGCAGCGGGCCCGCCGCTGTAACCGGGGACGCACGTCGCAAGGTTTATCAGGCCACTGTGGGGAAGAACTCCATGGGAAGGCGCGACGAGGCGGACGATCCGGGAGCCAGAAGACCTGCCGCGTCAGTTTTCGGAAACCTCTGGCGAGGGTTTCGCCTCGTGCCTGGCCGCGCGGGGCGAAACCCTTTTGCCATTTCGGAAGAGAGAATCGGATGCATTCCCCTGCCTTCAGCATTGCCCCCGTGGACGCTGCCCTGGCGACCGCCCTGAAACACAAGATCGACCGCAAGACCAAGCCCCCCGGGGCATTGGGACGCATCGAGGAACTTGCCCTGCGCCTGGGTCTGATCCAGAACACGCTGACGCCCGCCCTGACCCGGCCCCACATCCTCGTCTGCGCTGGCGACCATGGCGCGGCGAAGGCCGGCGTTTCGGCCTATCCCCAGGACGTGACCTGGCAGATGGTGGAGAACTTCCTTGCCGGCGGTGCCGGCATCAACGTCTTCGCTCGCGCTAATAGCATCGCTCTGACGGTGGCCGACGCCGGCGTCGCCCATGACTTTGGTCCGCGTCCTGGGCTCATTGACGCCAAGGTGGCGCCCGGCACATCCAATTACCTGGAAACTTCCGCCATGACGCCGGCCCAGCGCGACGCGGCCCTGGCCCATGGGGCGCAGATCGCCCGCGACCTGGCGGCCGGCGGCTGCAACGTACTCGGCTTCGGCGAGATGGGCATCGGCAACACGGCGGCGGCGTCTCTCATCACTCATTGCCTGGTGGGCGCGTCTCTCGATGCCTGCGTCGGTCGCGGCACCGGCCTTGACGATGCGGGGCTGACACGCAAGAAGGCGCTGCTGGAAAAGGCGCTGATGATCTGGGATGGCCCCAAGCACCAGCCGCTGGACGTTCTGGCGCGATACGGCGGCTTCGAGATCGCCATGCTCGCTGGCGCCATGCTGGCGGCGGCCGAGGCGCGCATGGTGCTGCTGATCGACGGCTTCATCGTCACTTCGGCGCTGCTGGTGGCGGCCAGGCTACAGCCGGCGATCCTCGACTACTGCATCTTCGCCCACCGCTCCGGTGAGCCGGGCCATGCCGTGCAACTGCAACATCTGAAGGCACAGCCTCTGCTCGACCTGGGCCTGCGCCTGGGTGAAGGCACCGGCGGCGCTCTGGCCTATCCTCTGCTGGCGGCGGCCTGCGCGATGCTGAATGAAATGGCGAGCTTCGAGTCGGCTGGGGTTTCCGACAAATCGTGATCCACGCCGAACTCGAATCCTTCCTCGGCGCGGTGCGCTTCTTCACGCGCCTGCCGGTGCCGGCCTGGGTCGGCCATTCGGCGGAGGGCTTGAATCGCTCGGCGCGCTACTTCCCGGCGGTGGGGCTGCTGATCGGCGGCCTCGCGGCGGCGGCCTTCTGGCTCGCGGCCCTGGTGTTACCGAAGAGCATTGCGGTGTTGGCGGCCATGGGGATCACCCTGCTCGCCACTGGCGCCTTCCACGAAGATGGTCTCTCGGATGCCGCCGATGGTCTCGGCGGCGGCAGGGAGAAGCGGCGCATCCTGGAAATCATGAAGGATTCCCGCGTCGGCAGCTATGGCGTGGTTGCCCTCTGGCTGGCACTGACGGCAAAGTTCGCCGCGCTATACGAAGCGCCGGCGGCCTGGCTGCCTCTGTTGCTGCTGGCGGGCCACGCCTGGTCGCGCCTCGTGTCCACAGCCCTGCTGGCGACCATGGACTATGTGCGCGAAGATATGGAATCGAAGTCCAAGCCCCTGGCGACGCGGCTTTCGGCTGGCAGTTTTGCTGTGGCAGTGGTATTCGGCACGCTACCGCTGTTCTTTCTGCCGCTTTTGGCCGTCGCTGGCGGGATGCTTGCCTCCGTCCTCGCCACCTTCTGGCTGGCAGCCAAGTTCCGCCGCTGGCTCGGCGGCTACACCGGCGACTGTCTCGGCGCCGTGCAGCAAGTGGCCGAGGTCACGTTCTACATCGGTTGCCTGTGCGCCTTTACCTCGTAAGACATCCGCGCCCCGACGTGGCGCCGGGCATCTGCTACGGCCGCAGCGACCTGGGCCTGGCCGAGGACGTCGCCGCCTGCGCTGCCCGCCTGGCGCCCCTGCTGCCGGCCGGTGCGCCTGTTTTCTCCAGCCCCCTGCGGCGTTGCCGGCTGCTGGCCGAGGCCCTGCACCCGGCGCCGCGCCTTGATCCGCGCTTGCAGGAACTGGATTTCGGCGCCTGGGAAATGCTGGGCTGGGACGCCATCGGCCGCGACGCCCTGGATGCCTGGGCCGCCGATCCGCTGCATTTCAAGGGCCACGGCGGCGAGAGCGCCGCCGAGCTGCAAGCCCGCGTGGCGGAATTTTTTCACGATCATGGAGAAATTGAAGACCTGATTCTGGTCACCCACGGCGGCGTCATGAAAGCCTGTGCCGGCCTGCTGGCAGGGCTTGCAGAGCCGGAGTGGACGGGCCTGCGTTTCGACTTCGCCACCGTCTCCCTACTCGGAGAAGGGCGTCTGCTCTGGCACAATAGAGGCCATGGTTCCTGACGCAATCCCCCTCGAACAAGTCAAGCGCGCTCTGATTATCAAGCTGCGCCACCACGGCGACGTGCTGCTGACTACCCCGGTGTTCTCAGCCCTCAAGCGCGCCGCCCCCGACTGTGAAATTGACGCCCTCGTCTATGGCGAAACCACGCCGATGCTGGAGGGCCACCCTGCCGTGGAGCGCATCCACCGCATCGAACGCAACTGGAAAGACCTCGGACTGGTGTCGCGCCTGCGGGAGGAGTGGTCCCTCTACACCACCCTGCGGGCGCGCAATTACGATCTCATCATCCATCTCACCGACCAGGGCCGCGGCGCCCGTCTGGCGCGCTGGCTGAAGCCCAAGTGGTCGGTGGCGCCGGCGCGCAAGGGCCAGCTCTGGCGGCGCAGCTTCACCCACCAGTATGCCGCCTCCGGCAAGGCCAACCGCCACCGGGTCGAGTGCAACCTGGACGCCCTGCGTCGCCTTGGCATCCCCATCGACCTGGCCGGCAAGCAACTGACCCTGACCACCGGCTTCGAGGCGGAGACCCGCGTCGACAGCCTGCTGGAGCAGCATCAACTGGAATTCGGCAGCTTCATCCACATCCACCCCACTTCGCGCTGGCTGTTCAAGACCTGGGCGCCGGAACGGGTGGCGGCCCTGATCGACGGCCTCGCCGCCAAGGGCTGGCCGATCGTGCTCACTGCTGCACCAGACCCGAAGGAACTGGCGCTGATCGAAAAGATCATCGCCCTCGCCCACGCGCCGGTGGTGAATCTCGCCGGCCAACTCAGCCTCAAGGAAATGACTGCCCTCAGCGCTCATTCCCGCCTGTTTGTCGGCGTCGACTCGGCGCCGATGCACATCGCAGCGGCAGTCAGCACCCCGGTGGTGGCGATCTTCGGCCCCTCCGGCGAGTTGGAGTGGCGACCCTGGGGTGTGCCCCATCGGGTGGTCGCCAGTGACTTCCACCCCTGCCGGCCCTGCGGTCTCGACGGCTGCGGCGGCGGCAAGATCAGCGAATGTCTGAGCATGCTGCCGGCAGGTCGGGTACTCGAAGCCTGCGAACAACTGCTCGCCGAGTAGATCAAACGCTCATGGCAGCGAGAGCCGCCCACCGATGATGAAAGACGCGAAAAGCGGCATGAACGCCCGCCCCCTCCCATCCTCCCCCTCTCGGGGGAGGCGATTCAGTTGCTCGCTGCGCTCGATATATCACCTGGCACTGATCGTTACTGTATCGCGGCGAATATGAAGCTGGCCATCGTGCGCCAGAAGTACACGCCCTTCGGCGGCGCCGAGCGTTTCGTCGAGCGCGCTCTCGCCGGCTTGCGCGCCCAAGGTACCGACGTGACGGTGATCGCCCGCGAGTGGGCCGGGGCCGACGATGGCCGCTTCCTGCGCTGCGACCCCTACTATCTCGGCCGCACCTGGCGCGACGCCGGTTTCTCGGCTGCGGTGCAGAACATCATCGCCTCCGGCCGCTTCGACCTGGTGCAGAGCCATGAGCGCGTTCCCGGCTGCCACGTATTCCGCGCCGGCGACGGCGTTCACGCCACCTGGCTCGATCTGCGCAATCGCGCCCGGGGCGGACTGTCATCCCTGGCGACGGCGCTTTCCCCTTGGCATCGCTACACCCTGGCAGCCGAAGCCGCCATGTTCCGCCACCCGTCCCTGCGCGCCGTCATCTGCAATTCGCGCATGGTGCGCGACGACATCGCCCATCGCTTCGGTCTCGGCGAAGACAAGCTGCACGTGATCTACAACGGCGTCGATCTCGATTACTTCCACCCCGGTCTGCGCGAACAACATCGCACGGCAGTACGCCAGCAACTGGGCATCGGCCTCGAAACGCCGCTGATCCTCTTTGTCGGCTCGGGTTTTGAGCGCAAGGGCGTCCCAGTGCTGCTCCGCGCTCTGCCGCGGATGGCGAGGGAGGATGCCGTGCTGGTGGTAGTCGGGCGCGACAAGGCCCAGGCCCCCCTGATGAAGCAGGTCGCCGGCGCCGGCCTCGGCGAGCGGGTGCGCTTTCTCGGGCCGCAAAAGGACGTGCGCCCCTTCTATGGCGCCGCCGACGTCTTCGCCCTGCCAACCCTCTACGACCCCTTCCCCAACGCCGCTCTGGAAGCCCTCGCCTGCGGCCTGCCCATCGCCACTTCCAGCACCTGCGGCGCGGCCGAACTGGTGCGCGCCGGCCTCGGCTTCCCCGCCTGCGGCACCGTCTGCGACGCCCTCGACGACGCCACCCTGGCACGACAGCTCGATACGCTGATCGAATCGAGTGCCAGCCTGGGCGAAGCCGCCCGGCAGGCGGTGGCCCACCTTTCCCTCGCCGCCATGGCCCAATCCCTGTCCCAACTCTACGAAAGCCTGCTGGACAGCCCGGTATAATCGGCGATTGCGTTTTTTCACCGCCCCGCACTAGCCAGGGGCCTTTCATGACCGACACCGCCAAGCCCGCCGCCAGTAGCCGCGACACCTACTTCCGCCTGCTGGCCTACGTGCGTCCCTACTGGAAGATGTTCGGCCTCGGCATCGCCGGCATGGCGCTGATTGCCGCCACCGAACCCCTGTTCCCGGCCCTGATGCGGCCGCTGCTGGACAAGGGCTTCTCCGGCAAGCCCCGCGATGACCTGTGGATTGCCCCCCTCGCCATCGTCGGCATCTTCCTGCTGCGCGGCTTCCTGACCTATTTCACCAACTATGTGATGGCCTGGGTCACCAACCGCTTCGTCATGGACATCCGCACCGCCCTCTTCGACCGGCTGCTGATTCTGCCCACCCGCTACTACGACAACCAGAGCACCGGCGCCCTGCTTTCCAAGGCTGCCTACGACGTGACCAATGTGGCCCAGTCCGCCACTTCGGTGCTGACCACCATGGTTCGCGATTCCCTCACCATCGTCGGTCTGCTGTCCTGGCTGTTCTATCTCAACTGGAAGCTGACCCTGGTGGTGCTGACGGTAGGCCCGGTGATCGCCATCGTCGTCTCCGCCTTCAGCAAGCGCCTGCGCGGTGCGGCACGGGCGTCCTACAAGGCCATGGGCGACATCACCCACATCCTCGAAGAGGCCATCACCGGCCACCGGGTGGTGAAGATCTTCGGCGGTCAGGCCTATGAGTCACAACGTTTCCACAAGGCCAACGAGCGTGTGCGCACCCTGGGCATGAAGCAGACCATCGCCGCCTCGGCGACGGTGCCCCTGGTGCAGGTATTCACCGCCATCGCCCTGGCAGTGGTGATCTACATCGCCCTGCTGCAAGGTTCCCAATCCCAGACCACGGTGGGCGGTTTCGTCTCCTTCATCACTGCCATGCTGATGCTGCTCTCGCCCCTAAAGAGCGTCACCGACATCAACGGCCCCCTGCAACGAGGTCTGGCGGCGGCAGAGAGCGTGTTCGAGATTCTCGACGAGGTGCCGGAGGACGACAACGGCAGCAAGGTGGTGGACAAGGCCCAGGGGGCGATCACCCTGGAGAACGTGAGCTTCGCCTATGCCGGCGCCGAGCGGCCGGCCCTAAACAGCATCAACCTGCATATCGCCGCCGGCGAAACCGTGGCCCTGGTAGGTTCCTCGGGCAGCGGCAAAACCACCCTGGCGAACCTGATTCCGCGCTTCTACCATCCCACGGCCGGACGCATCCTGATTGACGGTCGGCCCATGGAGGAACTGACGCTGGCGAGCCTGCGCCGCAACCTGTCCCTAGTGTCCCAGGCGGTGGTGCTGTTCAACGATACCGTCGCCGCCAACATCGCCTACGGTGTCATGGCCGATGCGCCACGCGAGGCCATCGAGGCCGCCGCCCGCGCCGCCTCGGCCCACGACTTCATCATGGCGATGCCGGCGGGCTACGACACCGAAGTCGGCGAGAACGGCATCAAGCTTTCCGGCGGCCAGCGCCAGCGCCTCGCCATTGCCCGCGCCCTGCTCAAGGATGCGCCGATCCTGGTGCTCGACGAAGCCACCTCTGCCCTCGATTCCGAATCCGAACGCCAGGTTCAGGCTGCCCTGGAACTGCTGATGAAGAACCGCACTACCCTGGTCATCGCCCACCGCCTGTCCACCATCGAGCGCGCCGACCGCATCGTCGTGCTGGAGAAGGGCCGCATCGTCGAGATCGGCAACCATGCCGAGCTGCTGGCGAAAAATGGCGCCTATGCCCGCTTCCACCGCCTACAGCAGAGTCAGGAGGAAGTGAGTGGCTAGCGAGGGCGGAGTCGCTGTCCTTCCGGACGACGCCCGCATCCTGGTGGTGATCGTCGCCCGTATCGGCGACACCCTGTTGGCGACACCGATCCTGCGCGCCCTCAAGGCCGCTCTGCCGGCCTGCCGACTCACGGTCTGGGCCCATCCGAAGCGACTCGACGCGCTACAGCATCTGTCCCTGATCGACCACCTGCGCGGCGTCACCAAGGGCAGCGCCTTCCTGCGTGGCCGCATGCCGGGCAAGAGCTTCGATGCCGCCCTGGTGCTCGGCCACGACGCGCCCCTGCTTGCCGCCGCCTGCCGCCTGGCCAAGCGCGTGGCGGCCTTCCGTCGCCGCAACCAGGCATCGCCGCGAGGGGTGCATTTCGCCCTCGACGAACCCGAGGGCATTCACGCCGTCGATCATCGCCTGGCGCTGTTGCAGCCCTTTGGCATTCCCGTATCCGGCCACCGTCTGGCCTGGTCGATCACCCCGGCCGAAGCCGCCTGGGCTGGAAACTGGCTCGACCAGCATCTGCCCGCCTGGCGCGACGGCCCCCTGCTCGGCCTCCAGGCCGCCAGCTTCCCCACCAAGGCCTACCGGGACTGGCCGGCGGAACACTTTCGCGAACTGCTGACACGTTTCCTCGCCGCCAACCCGAGCGGTCATGTGGTGCTGTTCGGCGATGCCGCCAGCCGCGAACGCGCCGCCCTGATCGCCCAGGGTGACCCCCGTGTCGCCGTCCTCGCCGGCCAGGCCAGCCTGCGCCAGAGCGCGGCGGTGATGGCCTGCTGCAGCGCCTATGCCGGCGTGGACACGGGACCGAGCCACATCGCCGGCGCCCTTGGCCTGCCCATGGTAGTGCTCTACCACCCGCTGCATCCGGGGCGCAATCTGATGCCTCTGGAACACCCGGCGCCTCTGGTAGTGATCGAACACCCGGCCCTTGATTCCGGCCGCGACGTCAGCGAAGCCGCCATGGCGGAAATTTCCGTCGATACCGTGTGGTCTGCCCTGCAACAGGTGCTGGCGAAATGAAAATTCTCCACACCGAAAGCTCCACCGGCTGGGGCGGCCAGGAAAACCGCACCCTCAACGAATGCATCGGCCTCGCCGCCCGGGGCCACCAGGTGCTGATCGCCGCGCCTCCCGGAGCACGCCTGCTGGAGCGAGCGGCCCAGGCCGGCCTCCCCACTGCAGCGGTGCCGATGAGAGGCAGTCTGAATCTGATCGCCATCCTGCGTCTGGCCAGGCTCATGCGCCAAGAGCGGCCCGATATCGTAAGCACCCACAGCGGCCGCGACACCAGTCTCGCCGGCCTTGCAGCACGCCTGGTGCGGCCACGGCCGCGCATCGTCCGCACACGCCACCTGATCCTGCCCATCACCTCGCGCACCACCTACGACCGCCTGCCCGATCACGTGGTCAGCGTCAGCGAGGCGGTGAAGCAGGAACTCATGGGCAGCGGCATTCCCGGCACCTACATCACCACGGTGTCTACCGGCGTGGATTTCGGCCGCTTCGAGCGCTCTGCCGCCGAGCCGGTGCTGCGGCGGGAACTGAACCTGCCCGCAGACGCCGTGCTGGTGGGCACGGTGGCCATCCTGCGCAAGGGCAAGGGCCACGACGAGGTGCTGGCGGCAGCCGCCCAGGTGCTCAAGGCAGCGCCAACCCAGCCGGAAATCCACTTCGCCTTCGCCGGTGACGGCCCTCAATTCCAGAACCTCCAGCGCCGCATCGCCGAGCAGGGTTTCGAAGGCCGGGTGCATCTGCTCGGCCTGCGCCGCGACGTGCCCCAGGTGCTGGCCTCCCTCGACCTGTTCGTCCTCGCCACCCGCCGCGAGGCCCTCGGCACTTCCTTCATCGAAGCCCAGGCCATGGGTCTGCCGGTGATCGGCTGCCGCACCGGCGGCGTGCCGGAAACCCTGCTCGAAGGCGAGACCGGCCTGCTGGTACCAGTGCAGGATGCGCCGGCCCTGGCCGAGGCGATCCTCAGCCTGGTGGGCGATCCGGCCCGGCGCCGCGCCATGGGGCAACGGGCGGCCAGCTTCGTGCGTGAACGCTATGCCGTGGGGAAAATGGTAGATGGCATGGAAGCTGTGTATCACAAGCTGCTGGAAGGCTGTGCGCCGTGAGTGGCGGCCTGCCGGTACTCATGTACCACCACGTCAGTCCGGCGCCGGGGCTGGTCACCGTGTCGCCCGAGAACTTCCGCGCCCAAATGAGCTGGCTTGCCCGCCATGGCTACACTGGCCTCTCGGCGCAAGGCCTAGTGGATTTTCTCGCCGGCCGGCCGGTAGCCGACAAGAGCGTCGTCATCACGTTCGACGACGGCTGGCGCGACAACTGGACATACGCTCATCCGGTGCTGCAGGAATTTGGCCTCCGCGCCCTGTTGTTCCTGGTCACCGGCTGGGTTGGCGAGGGTGCTGCGCGCAGCGACGTCCCCACCACCGCGCTCGATCACCGTGCCTGCAAGGCCGCTGTCGCCGAAGGTCGCCATGACGACGCGGTACTGCGCTGGAGCGAGGTGGAGGCCATGGCAGCCGCCGGCACATTTGAAGCCCACAGCCATACCCACATCCACACGCGCTGGGACAAGACCCTGCCCGCTGGCCCCGGCCGTGACCAAGCCCTAGCCGATGATCTTACGACCTCGCGCCAAGCCCTTGCCTGCCGCCTTGGCCGAAACGACGCCCATCTGTGCTGGCCCCAGGGCTACTACGACGCCGATTACATTCGTGTCGCCCAGGCCGCTGGCTTCAGCCATCTCCACACCACCGAGAACCGAATCAACGTCGCCGGCGCCGATCCCTTGCGCATCGGCCGCCAGGTGGTGAAGGACAAGGGTGGTCTGTGGTTCGGCAGCCGCATGGCACTCTGGCGCCGCCCGGCCCTGGCCGGTTTCTACGAGGCAGTTAAAGGCAAATGAAGATTTGTTTTTGCAACCTCACCGCCGGCTTCAAGTCCGGTGGCCTGGAAACCTACTGCTGGGAGGCCGGCCACGCCCTGGCCGGTCTCGGCCATCAGGTCACGGTGATGGGCGGTGTCGGTAGCGCGGCAAGACACGAGGACGTGGAACTGATCGCCCTGCCGTACACGCCGCGCGATCAGTACCCGAACCTGGGTAGCCGCTTCCGCAAGTTCATGGAGCGGCGCTCCTTCGCCAGCAAAGCCCTGCCGCGCCTGCTCAATGGCAACTACGACACGGTGGTAATCAATAAACCCTACGACTTTCCACTGCTGTGGCAGGCCAAGCGGCAGGGGCTCAAGGCCGTGACCGTGCTGCGCAGCGGTGGCACGGAGTTCTGGCGCGGTGACCGCTGGTTTGCCGGCGCCGTGGATCGCTGGGCGTCGAGCAGCGCCTACAACGCCAAACAGGTGCAGGACCACTACGGCCGGCCGGTGACGGTGATCCACAACGGCGTCGATACCAGCCGCTTCCGCCCCCAGCCCCGCGATGCCGCCCATGTGGCATTGCGTACCACCCGGGGCCTGGCCGCCGATGCCACGGCGCTGGTCTCCGTCGGCCGCCTCGTCGGCTGGAAAGGTTTCTCGGTGGTGATCGAAGCCCTCGCCGGGCTGCCCCGCGACATCCACTACCTGATCGTCGGCGACGGCGAAGACTGTGGCCGTCTGAAGCAACTGGCCGCCACTCTCGGCCTCGCCGACCGGGTGCATTTCGCCGGCGCCGTACCGCACGCCGAACTGCCCGGCTGGCTGGCCCTGGCCGACATTTATGTGCAGCCTTCGGTAGGCGAGGAGGCCTTCGGCATCAGCGTCGTTGAGGGCCTCGCCTGCGGCCTGCCGGCCCTGGTGTCGAATCAGGGCGGCCTGCCCGAGATCGTCTGCGACGAGAGCGTCGGCCACCGTCTGCCGCCCGGTGACGTGGCAGCCTGGCGCTACGCCATCGCTCGCTTCTGCGCTGACAAGGCAGAGCTGGCCGCCGCCGGCCTCGCCGCCCGCGCCCGCGCCGAAGCCGCCTTCACCTGGACCGGCAACGCGCAGAAGCTGCTGCGCCTGATCGACGGAGGAGCGACCTGATGTGCGGCATCGTCGGCGCTTTGATGACTCCGGGCCGGGCTGCACCGGACCTGGCCCCGGCTTTGGCCAGCCTGCGCCATCGCGGTCCCGATGCCCAGGCCGGCTGGAAGGAGGAAGCAGTGGCCCTCGGCCACGCGCGCCTGGCGATCATCGACCTGTCGCCTCTCGGCGCCCAACCCATGCACAGTGGGGACGGGCGCTTCGTCATGGTCTTCAACGGCGAGATCTACAACTTCCCCGAGCTGCGCGCCGAGCTGGAGAAAGCCGGCGAGAGCTTCGCCGGCCATTCCGACACCGAAGTGCTGCTGCGCCTCTATCAGCGCGAGGGCGAGGCCTGTCTGACCAAGCTGCGCGGCATGTTCGCCTTCGCCGTCTGGGACCGCAGCGAGCGGCGCCTGTTCCTCGCCCGCGACCGCCTTGGCGTCAAGCCCCTGGTGTATGCCCAGACTGAGCGGGGTCTGCTGTTCGGCTCCGAGATTCAGTCCCTGTTCGCCCTCGATCCAACGCTGTCGCGCCAGGCTGATCTACAGGCTCTCGACCACTACCTGAGCTACCAGTACATCCCGGCGCCCATGAGCGGCTTCGCAGCAATCCGCAAGCTGCCGCCGGCCCACGCCATGACGGTCAAGGACGGCTGCATCGAGCGCCTGTGGCGCTGGTGGCAACTTGACCCGGCCAAGCGCAGCGACCTGTCCTTCGACGATGCCTGCGAAGCGGTGCGCGAAACCATCCTCGAAGCCACCCGCATCCGCCTGCTCTCCGACGTGCCTCTCGGTGCCTTCCTCTCCGGCGGCATTGATTCCTCCATCACCGTCGCTGCCATGACCCGCGTTTCCCCTGAACCGGTGCGCACCTTCGCCATCGGCTTCGAGGACGAGGAGTTCAACGAGCTGCCCTATGCACGCCAGGTGGCCGAGCACCTGGGCACCCGCCACCACGAGATGCTGGTGAAGGCCGACGCCGCCGAGCTGCTGCCGCAGATCATCGGCCACTTCGGCGAACCCCATGCCGACAGTTCGGCCATCCCCACCCTCTGCGTCTCCCGCTTCGCCCGCAGCCAGGTCACGGTGGCCCTTACCGGCGATGGTGGCGACGAATCCTTCGCTGGCTACCGCCGCTTCTGGCATGGCTCCCTGGCCGCACGCCTGGAGCAGCAGGGCCTGCTCGGCCTCTGGCGCGGCGCCCGCCGCCTGACCTCCCGCCTCGAACGCAAGCCTTTCCCCCGCACCCGCGCCGACGAGGCCTTGGGCCTGCCGCCCGGAGAGCGCTACGCCCATCTTCTCGCCTACTTCTCCGAGGCCGAAAAGGCCGCCCTGCTGACCCCGGAGTTTCGCGCCCGCATCGGCGAAAGCCGCAGCGCCGCCTACGTCGGCGAGCGCCTAACCGAGGCTGCGGCAGCCGACCCGATCAATCGCCACCTCTATGCCGACCTGCACACCTACCTCCCCGAGGACGTACTAGCCAAGGTGGATATCTGCTCCATGATGGTGAGCCTCGAATGCCGCTCGCCCTTCCTCGACCATCGCCTTATCGAACTGGCCCTGTCGCTGCCCGGAAGCTACAAGATGCGTTGGCCCCACCGCCACAAACACCTGCTCAAGGAAGCCTTCAAAGACTGGCTACCGCCCGGTTTCATGGAACGGCGCAAGCAGGGCTTCTCGGTGCCCCTGGCGCGCTGGCTGCGCACCAATCTTTCCGGCCTGCTGCAGGAACGCCTGCTGGCCGAGAACACCCTCGCCGAGGTGGTGGACGCCGGCGCCCTCAAAACCCAGGTGGAAGAACACCTCGCCGGCACCCGCAGCCACGCCAAGCGCCTGTGGGCGCTGCTGGTGCTAGCGGAGTGGGTGAAGTCCCAGAACGTGACCCTGTGATTTAATCGACCGCCATGCTCTTCAATTCCTACGAATTCCTCTTCGGCTTCCTTCCTCTGGCGCTGCTGGGTTTCTTTCTCCTCGGTCGTCTGCCCAAAGCCCTGGCGGCCATCGGTTTTCTCGGCGTCGCGTCGCTCGCCTTCTATGCCTGGTGGAACCCGAAATACCTGGCGCTGCTGGGTATCTCCATCGTCGTCAATTACCTGATCGGCCGCCGCCTCTCGCGCACTCCGGCCAACGCACCGGGCGACAAGCCGGTTCTGGTGGCGGGCATCGCCGCCAACCTGGTGCTGCTCGGCTACTACAAGTACGCTGGCTTCTTTGCCGCCAGCGCCAGCAGCGTGTTCGGGCTGAACCTGCCGGCCCTGCACATCGTACTGCCCCTGGGCATCTCCTTTTTCACCTTCACCCAGATCGCCTACTTGGTGGATGCCTACCGCAAGGAAGTGCATGAATACCGCTTCCTTCACTACCTGCTGTTCGTCACCTTCTTCCCCCACCTGATCGCCGGCCCGGTGCTGCACCATGCCGAGATCATGCCCCAGTTCGCGCAGCCGGAGACACGACGCGCCAGTGCCGAAAACTTCGCCATCGGCCTCACCATCTTCGCCATCGGCCTGTTCAAGAAAGTGGTGCTGGCCGACGGCCTCGCCGAATACGCCAGCCCGGTGTTCCAGGCCGCCCAGGGCGGCCAGACCCTGACCCTGCTTGCTGCCTGGGGTGGCGCCCTGTCTTATACCTTCCAGCTCTACTTCGACTTCTCCGGCTATTCCGACATGGCGATCGGCCTCGCGCGGCTGTTCGGCATCACTTTCCCGGCAAACTTCAATTCGCCCTACAAAGCCACCTCCATCATCGACTTCTGGCGCCGCTGGCATATGACCCTGTCGCGCTTCCTGCGCGACTACCTCTACATCCCCCTCGGCGGCAGCCGCTGCGGCCCGGTACGTCGCCAGACCAACCTGATGATCACCATGGTCCTTGGCGGCCTCTGGCACGGCGCCGGCTGGACCTTCGTTATCTGGGGCGCCCTGCATGGCCTGTATCTGGTCATCAACCACCTCTGGCGCGGCTTCAAGAGCCGTGCCCTGGGCGGTATCAATCCACCGCCGGCCCTGGCGCGCTGGCTCGGACGCCTGCTCACCTTCGTCGTCGTCGTCGTGGCCTGGGTCTTCTTCCGCGCCGAATCCATGGATGCCGCCCTGGCTGTGCTCAAGGGCATGGCCGGCCTCAACGGCGTTACCAAACACGATCCAAACTACTTTGGCACCCCACAACTGAAATGGCTGCTGACCGCCTTCTTCGTGATATGGGCACTACCAAACATTCAGCAGATATTCCACCGCCACCATCCCGCCATCGAAACCTATCCCGGCGAAATTAGCCCGCCCCGCTGGCAACGCCTGGAGTGGAAGCCAACCTGGAGTTGGGCCTTGATCGGCGCCACCGGCTTCGTGCTGGCACTGATAAATCTCTCCCGTGTCAGTGAATTCCTTTACTACCAGTTCTAACGTGGCTCGCTACCTGCGCTTCCTGGCCGCTTTCGTCATCTTGCTGCTGGCTGCCGTTGCCAGCTTCAACGCCTTCATTGATCCCTACGATGTTTTCGGTTCACCTTCCGTGGACGGCATCAATCGGGTCAAACACGGCATCCGCACCCATACCCGGACCGCCAAGGCTTATGTGGTGAAGCGACTCCAACCAAAAACGATAATCCTCGGCAGTTCTCGCTCCGAAAGCGCCTTCCGCCCTAGCCATCCCGCCTTTATCCAACAACCGGTTTACAACCTGGCCTTCTCCGGTGCCGGCATCTACGAGATGCTGCGGTATTTCCAGCATGCCACCGCCGTGGCTCCAATCAGGGAGGCCGTGGTGGCAGTGGACTTCGGTATGTTCGACGCCCAGCGCGCCCGCCCCACCTGGGATTTCGACGAAAGCCGCCTCGCAGTATCGCGGGATGGCCAGCGCAATCCGCCGCCTTGGCGCGATTTAGGTTCCTTGCTGCTATCCGCGGATGCGCTCAAGGAAAGCTCCTGGTCCCTACGCCACCAGCGCGACAAGCGCACCACCTACGGCTCCGATGGCCTGCGCGACGAGAGCTACGATATCCCGGAAATCCTTAACGAATACGGTGGCCACCGCAAAACCTTCATGCATAACGAGCAGGGCTTCGCCTGCGGCTTTCTTAGCCAGACCCAGGACTTTACTTTCAGCAATCCAAATACTGGCGTCGACACCATCGCCTTGGTGGCAGAACTGCTCGACCATGCCCAGAGTAAGGGGGTGAAAATCACCCTGCTGATTCCGCCGATCCATGTACGCCATCTGGAAGTCATACACCAGAGCGGACTTTGGCCCCGGTTCGAGGAATGGAAACGGCGCCTTGTAGGCGTTGCAGACATTCACGGTGTCGCCTTGTGGGATTTTTCCCAGGCTAATCCCGTTACCACCGAAGCTGTGCCTCCGCCAGGGGACAACCAAACTGCCATGCACTGGTTCCGGGAATCCTCCCACGCCCTGTCGAGTGCCGGCACGGCAGCCCTCGATCGCATTTACGGAATTGAACAGCAAGTTCCCGGCTATGGTCGCCGCCTACAGTCGGAGACTCTAGACGCAGATTTGGCCTCCGACCGACGTACCCTGGATCACTGGCGCGCAGAAACCTCTGTCGACGTTGCGGAAATTACTGATTTGTTGGGGCGTTGTGCTCCCAACATGGAGCGTTACGCGTCAAGATGACCAGCATGGGACATTATCTTTTCCGCCTCCTTGCCAGCATCATCGCCCTTCTCGCGGGAATCGCCCTGTTCAACTGGTTCATCAATCCCTATGGCTATTTCGATGCTCCGCGCCTGAAAGGCATCAATGAGAAGTCCCTGGGTTTCAATCATCGATTGAGACTGGCCAAAGCTCTCGCTATCGACAAAATTCGACCCGCAACAGTGATTGTCGGCAACTCCCGCGCCGAAGCTGGCTACGATGCCGACCATCCTGGCATTACCGAGCGTCCCGCTTACAATCTGGCCATGGGGGGGGCCGGCCTGGAAGAGGTGTATCGATACATTCTGGATGCACTTGATACCGGACAACTTCGACATCTGATTATCGGTGCTGATTTCTTCATGTTTGATCCTTCCCGCTGGTCACAGATGCCACGAGATGAATCTATTCTGATGACAAATAGCTCAGGCTCAAGGAAGAAACAATTCCACACATGGGGTCGAAAGGCACGAATTCTTCTTTCCGGCGACTCCCTGACGGATAGCTGGTGGTCCCTCACTCATCAAACCAAGCAAGTGGCGATCTATTTGGGGAGCGGGCTTCGTGATGACGCTTCAGATATTGAACAGGTCATTCGTGAGGGAGGACATCGACAGGCCGCACTGAATGTCGAGTCAAACTTCCTCGCCACTGCCTTGCGAGATTTTGACTTGCCCGCTTCTCAGGCGAATTACAAGAAGTCGCTGGCAACCTTCCGAAAAATCGTTGCCGTGGCTCATTCTCGGAATATCCGCCTTACAGTCATCATCAACCCGGCCCACGCGAGAAGCGCTTACTTGTTCAGATCTGCTGGCCTTGAGCATGCCCATGAGTCTTGGAAACACGATTTATTGACAATCCTACTTGAGACAGGGCAAATAAATTCAACGAGCGCATTCTGGGATTTCAGTGGCGTCAGCCCTTGCACATCGGAAGCGCTACCCCCACTTGGGGACACAAGCACACGTATGACCTGGTATCGAGAAAGCTCTCATTTCAGGGCGGCCCTCGGTTCGGCCGTCGTGAACAAGGTGTTTATGAATCGCGAAACGGCTTGCCCTTTGTTTGGAGAGCGTATCTCTGATGCCGCATCCTTGAAACACCAACTCAAGGCACAGCGTGAGGCACTCTCACAATGGGTCGTCGATCACCCTATAGACGCTTTGGAAATCGATCGTATGGTCCATCAATTCGGACGTGGAATCCACGCTACTCCAACTTCTCGGCAATAAACGCCCGCAGAAACTCTCGCATATTCCGATCTGGATTCAGTTGCTCCAGGCAATGCATTCCTGCATCTTTAGAAATTCTGTCATGTACTGGCAACGCCATTAGACGCGCAATGTGAAGCGCCCAGCCCCCAGGATCTCGTGTCTGCTCCACAATACCTGCGCCGAATCCAACAACCCACGGCCCAGCACCAACGTGCCTCGACATCAAGCTAGGCGTTCCACACAAAGTGGCCTCAATAACAGCGTAGTTAAATGTATCCATCCAGGAGGGGGCAAGATGAATATCTGCAGCCGCCATGTAGTGGCGCACATCGCCAAGTGGCACATCACCTGTGAATATCACCCGTGATCCCACACCAAGCCGTGCCGCCAGGGATTGAAGATGGTCGCGGTAGCTGCCAAGTCCGGGAATATTGCGATCACCACCGCATATCATCAGATACATGTCTGGGGCCTCTGTCGCTGCCAAAGCCTCAATTGCAAGCTCCAAGCCTTTCACCGGCGTTAGCCGACACATGGTTACCATCAGGAAACTCTCTCGCGAGATACCGTAACGATGCCGAATTTCCCGGGCACACTGTTGTCTCCATGCACTCAGCTGGGGGACTTCTTCCAACCGCATGCGATCCAGTACATGCAAGGGCACCACGCGAATCTTGGTGGGGTCGCAGCCTGCCTCGCACAACGCATCACGGGTTACATAAGAATTGGCGCGTACCCAATTTGCCCTCGATAAAACCCACATCTTGAGAGCAGCCCGCCAACGTGATACCTGTCGTCCGGCGTATTGGAGAGAGAATGGAAGATTCAAGGTGTCATGTACCGTGACTACCCAAGTAAAGGAAATGAATTTTCCTGCGATCGCAGCAAAAACCCCCACCCAATCGCCTTCCACCATCACCAAATCAGCATCACGATGCCGATAAAGAAATCGCATCACCGCAACCAGGGAAGTGAAAAAGCGCCGACCCAGCCAAGGTTTAGCCAAGCGGTCAAATAGCCACACCCATGGATTTCTCCGCTCACCATGGATTACCCAGAATTCCACCTTGTCTTCGTGACGGATGGAGAAGCCGGATGCACTGAGGGCACAATTGTCTTCGGTATATACAAAAACTTCATGGCCAGACCGGGCAAGAGCGTGTGCCTGGTCAAGGTGGATGGTTTCCCATATTCTGGGAGCCAGAATCGCGACCTTCAACGCTAGGGCGCCTTTTGGCCTTCGATAATCACACAATCACCGAACAGCATGGCATCCGATGTCACACCTTGGTCTGGAAACCCTCTGCGTAGAATATTGCGTCGAATAATTCCAGCAATGAAGTCTTCCAGTACGCGATTGATCCACCTTGACTTCTGAACCTTGGCATTGGTGGCCACGCGCTTCATCGACACACCATTTTGAAGCAGGAAGAAGTTCAACTGCCAGAAATATATAGGGCTGATGTGCGCATCATCTACCGGTTGATGCATGACCTTGTTCGGCTCTTTGGCAAGAGGGCGGAAGCGTGGAAAATATCCCGATAGCAAATACTTGATCCGGGCATCGACTGACAAGGTATTCGGTGTCGAGATAATAAGCCGCCCTCCTGGTTTGAGCACACGGCAAAGTTCCTCAACAAACGTCCATGGGTTACGGAAATGCTCGATACCTTCTATACTGAAAACGCAATCAAAGTGATTGTCTGGAAATGGCAGTCGATCAATCACGTCATGCTGAATGAAATGTACTCGTGGACTCTTAAGAGCAAAGGCTTCCGCAGAAATATCCAGACACCAAATTTCTTCTGCGCCAAGCCGAATCAACTCCTGAGCAAAGGCTCCCTGACCCGCCGGCACATCAAGAATCCGGCCACTAGGAATCCCATCCAACAGGGCGAGTATCGCCGGGTATAGATCTCCCGCAGCGAGCGCTTTCAAAGGCTGGGAAGAGGCATGCAAATCGTTAGCTGTCATGATGATCAGGCAATCTCGCCCTCAATCATCGACTCAAGGGCAATGGCAATTCGTTCAAGTGAAAAATCCTGGGCCATTCTCAAACTGGCCTCATCCCACAATGCAATTTGTGAAGGACTGGAGAGGGCTCCGATTATAGCTTCGCCCAACGCCCCAGCATTACCTGAAGGAACCACGGCACCGGCTCCGAAGCGGGTAATCCAGTCTGCAATGCCGGCCATATCCCCGCTGATGGTTGGCGTCCCCACCGCGGCGGCTTCGACAGTGACCATGTTTAAGCCTTCGCAGAGCGTTGGGCTGATATGTAGATCGGCCGCAGCCAAGTACTCAAAAACGGCATCGCCTTTGAGTGGGCCGGTAAAAATAACCGAGTCCCTACATCCATTCTCCGTCAATATAGGTATCACCTCCTGAATTATCCAAGGGCTTTCCGGACCGCATAAAAGCCACTTAGCCTGCGGAAATTTCCTCAGAATTTCGTGCCACTGCTGAGCTAGTAGATGCACTCCCTTGCCGCGAAAGTTGTAGCTCAGGGTAATCAGAAGCGGAGATGTAGGAGATAACTGATAGCTGTGTTCGATTTCGCGCCTGATTTCGCCACGTCGGTCATGTATTTCCCTTAGTCGGGCTAAATTCTTTGGCAGATGACTCGGTACCACTTTGACTTTATCCGGCGCGGCCCCATCCCTAACCAATACCATTGCTAGCAATGGAGAAACCGGTCTAAAGACATCAATAGCAGGTATCGCTGCCCGGAACATGGCGTCGACCATTGTAGTTCGACGTCGGCCGTAATCAGCTTCAGGACAGTCGAGGATGTCACCACCGATGTAGCTCACCAGCAGCCGCGCCGGCAGCAGACCAAGGCGTTTGAGATAGGCCGCCGGCAGAGCGTAGGTGAAACCGTCGGTACAAACCACCACGTCGGGCTGGAAGCGGGCCATGGCGGCGCGGATGACGAGCATGCGGTGGGCCAGGTTGCGGCCGGAGAAGGCGCGCTTGAAGAAGCGGTCCACGGGCCAGGTAAGCAGCTTGCCGACGCCCCGGTGGGGGTCGTACCAGAGGGTCTCGATGCCGTCGCCAGGACGCAGGAACTCGGGTGTGGCGAACATGGCCGGGCGCTTGCGCCCGCCTTTTGCCTTCGCATCGCCGCGCCACTCCTCCAGCACAAAGACGTCGTGGCCACGCCCGCGCAGGGTGGCCAGCACCGGGTATTCGCCCGACCAGGCCTTGGGATGCAGGTAGAGGATGCGCATCGGTGCGCCGGCCCCGGTTGCCGGGCCTATTCGGCCTGATGGAAGACGATGGAGGTGCCGGCGATCTGGTACAGCTTGCGGCTCAGGGCCAGCTCGTTGAGGTAGTTGTACACGCCGGCGCAGTTGTAGGCGTAGTCGTGCCACAACACCACGGCGCCGGGGGCCATGATGGCAAAGGTCTTTTCGGTGTCGTTCTTGACGCAGTCGTAGCTGTGGCCGGCGTCGATGAAGATGAAGTCGGGCTTGCCGGCACCACAGAAGACGGAGAAATCCATGCTCATGGTGTCGTCGTGGATCTGGCGGATGCGCGGCTCGTAGGACGTACCGATGAAACGGCGCGGCTTTTCCCCCGACAAGTGCAGGCGGGACGAGGTGGAGTCCACCAGGTCACCGGTGTGGATGATGGTGTCGGCCGGCGCATTGGCCGCCATTTGCAGGGTACTGTTGCCGTTGAAAGTGCCTAGCTCAAGGATCGCCTTGGGCTGAAAGTGGGCCACCAGCAGGCAGATGTTCACCATCTCCTCGACGGAGATGTTCTTGTTCTCGGGCAGGAAGTTTTCGAGGCGGATCAGCGGCGCCTTGTCGCCGATGATCTGGCGCAGGTCACACACGGGAATACGCGATTTCTCGTAGGCCACCTCGCCATAAATCTTCTCCAGGTGCGGCTTCAAGCGCCGGGGGGAGACAAGGCCATGACCGAGGCCCGACAAAACCCAACGAATCTTGCTCCGTGTCACCCGCATCGCGCTTCCTTCCTGCTCTCAAGTATCATCCGGGCTGCGATTCTACCCGTTCCCCGGCATTCCCCTTACCCGACCCGGCCTTGATGCGGCTGCTCTACGCCTTCCCCGAACCCCTGCCCCTCCCGCGCGCCCGTGGCGTGCAGGTCGTTCATGCCGTCCAGGCCCTGGCGGCGGAAGTGGAGGTCATCGACTTCGCCTTCGAGCCAGTGGCCGGCAACGCCGACCCCTTTGCTGCCTACGGCCTGGAGAAACCAGCCAATATCACCCTGCACCCCATCTCCCGCGCCCTGCCCTGGCCCCTGCATAAGCTCGGGGCCCGCTCCCAGCGCTGCTTCGTGCGCCGCCTGTTGAAGACCCTCGACGCCACCCGCCCCGACATCGCCCTCGTGCGCCACATCAAGCTTGCCTGCGCCCTGCACCGGGCACGGCCCGATTTGCCCCTGGCCTACGAGGCCCATGAGGTGTTCGCCGACACCACCGAGAGCCGCCGCCCGACCCGCACCGCCGCCACCGAAGCCTGTGCCGTCCATGGCGCGCGCCTGCTGCTGGCCAACTCGGCCGCCACGGCCCAGCGGCTGGCCCAGCGCTATCCGGCAGCGCGGCCAGCCGAAGTGCTGGCCAACGGTGTCCGCCTGCCTCATGCCCAGCCGACCAAGGACTGGTCACGCATCAACCAGGAAATCATCTACACCGGCAGCCTGTTCGGCTGGAAGGGCGTGGACGATCTGGTCGCCGCTGCCGCCTTTCTTCCCGGCTGCCGCATCACCATCGTCGGCGGCAGCGCGGCGGACATCGAGAAATTACGCCAGAAGGCTCCCGCCGCCGGCGCCGAGCTGGTGTTCGCCGGCCACCTGCCCCACGGCGAAGTGCAACGCCGCCTGGCTGCCGCTTGCATCGCCGTGCTGCCCAACCGGCCCGATCCCGACAGCGCCTTCACTTCGCCCCTCAAGCTATTCGAATACATGGCCGCCGGCTGCGCTGTAGTTAGTACCGATCTACCCTCGATCCGGGAAATTCTTGGCGACGAAGACGCCGCCTGGGCAGAACCAGGCAATCCAACCGCCCTCGCCGTTGCCATCGCCGCCCTCACGGCCGATGCCACCCGCGCCGCCGCCATGACGGAACGCAGCTTCGCCAAGGTGCAGACCCATTCCTGGGCCGCCCGCGCCCGGCGCCTCGCCGGTCTGTTGCATGATGCCTGCCGCTAGCCTGCTCGGGCGCGACGCCCTCTCTCGCGGCGTCCTCGCTGCCCTCGCCCTCTACATGGTAGTGCTGCCCCTGAGCGGCACGGCAGCGCTGCGCAGCCTGGCCTTCGTCGTGCTATTCCTGCTGACCCTGACCGCCACTCTGCGCCGACAGATCGCTCCAGCCCTGCCCTTGCGCTGGGCCTGGCTCGCCTATGCCTTGGTATCCCTGGCCTCGCTGCTGTATGCGGCGAATGTCGATTATTCCTTCGGCGAAATCAAGGCCGAGGTGGGTTATGGGCTGCTCATTTTCGCCATTGCCATCGCCTGGGTGCGAAAGGAATCAGAAGTGGCCGCCGTCGCCCAGCTTCTAGCACTCGGCAATCTGATCTTCGTCGTCGGCTCTTTAGTAACGTTGGGCACAAAGGGTTTCAACAACTCCGGTATCGGCGCATGGGCAACCGGGGTCGGTGCCACCAGCACTGTGGTTATCACTGCCTTACCCTGGCTTGTCGCCCTAGCCGCAAGATGTTACAACCGGGGCTCCCTGCGCCTGGCAGCCGGTTTCGCTCTGTTAGCCCTGGCCAACCTCGGCACCCTGTTCCTCACCATGAACCGCCAGAGCTGGCTCGCCTTGGGCATCTCGGCGCTGGTGGGATTGGCCTGCCTTGGCCGGAAGTTCTGGTCGCCAAAGCGTTTTTTGCTCGCCGCAGGTGCTGCTGTTCTATTCGTCGCCCTGGTCGCCACCCAATTCTCCGTGCGACATCAAGGCATGGTCGATCCAGTAGCGGAAGCCACAGGCGCCAGCGCTAACGTATCCGTGGTCCAGCGCGACGTACGCTGGGATCTCTGGCGCTTCAGTCTCGAACGCATTGCCGAGCGACCTCTGAGCGGCGGCGGCTTCGGCCGTGCCAGCTTCAACCTGCTTTACCGCGACTACCACCTCTCCACCGGCTCGCCCCTCTGGCATGCCCACAACATGGTCATCAATAAGGGGGTGCAGATGGGCGTTCCGGGCATCGTCGCCTTTCTCGCCCTGTGGATTGCCATGGCAACCGCCGCTTACCGCATCCTGCGCACCCGCCCCGACCTCAAGCCCTGGGCCATCGCCTGTCTGGCCATGATGGCGGGCGTGTTCGTGAAAAGCATGACCGACGACTTCTTTGTCCGCGACCACGCCCTGATGTTCTGGCTGCTCTGTGGCGCCCTGCTCGGTGCGGCCCGGCAGGAGCAGGCTGCGTGACGCGGGTTTGCCATCAGGTCAACTTCCAGCGCCAGTTTGGCGGCGGCGAGGTGTACACCGCCTTCGTCGCCCGCGCCCTGCAAGAGCTGGGCTGGTGCTCGTGCCTCTTCGTTCATCCCCAGGCCACCTTCTGGAGCGGCCTCGACCTGGGCGCCACAGAACTGATTCCGGTCGCCGGCCACGCTGACATTCCATCTCGCCTCATCGCCGACGGCCCGGTGCTATGCCATGCTCCCGGCGATGAAGCGCGCGCCCTCACCGGCGGCGGCCATGCCGTGGCCTGCGTCGCCCACATGCCGCCGCAAGGCCGCAAGGCCGCCTCTTATGCCGGCTTCGACCGGGTGCTGCCGGTCTCCGAGTATGTGCGCCGGGGTCTCATAGATGCCGGTATTGCCAACGTCAATGACGAAGCCCTCTACGGCGTCGCCGATCTGAATCGCCCCGCGTCCAGTGGACCGCTACGACGCGGCTCCCTGTTCGACTGGGACCGGCGCAAAGGCCGCGACCGCCTCCTCGGCGCCACCGAAGCCCTCTGGGGGCACCTGCTGCCACGACCCGAATACCGCAAGCAGTCGAGCGCTCTGACCCTCGCCATCGTCTCCCGCATCACCACCATCAAGCAGTTTCCGCTGCTGTTCTCCCTCCTCGCGCCGATCCTCGCCCGGCAGGAAAATGTTCGCCTGGAAATCTTCGGCAGCGGCGGCTATGCCTCCATGCGTGACCTGCGCCGTGCCCTCGCGCCCGTCGCCGACCGTGTCGGCTGGTGGGGCCACCAGCGCGATGTCGCCAGCATCTATCGCAATGTCGATTACGTGCTCACCGGCCTGCCCGAGCGCGAAGCCCTCGGCCTCAACGTGATCGAGGCCCAGGCCTGCGGCACACCGGTGCTGGCGGTGGATGCGCCGCCGTTCACCGAAACCGTGGTGGACGGCGCCGGCGGCTTCTTCTATCGCGACCCGCGTGAGGACGGCGGCGCTGCCTTCGCCGCGCTGCTGGCGCGCATCGCCGACCCGGCAACGCGACCCGATCCCCTGGCCCATCCGCAGCATCTGGCGCGCTTTTCCGCCGAGGTCTTCCGCGCCCGCCTCGGCCGGGTGCTGGAGAAGCTATGACTCCGCCCTTGCTCTTCCGCGCTGCTGACACGCAATGCCCACGCATCCTCGTCATCCGCCGCGACAACATCGGCGACCTGCTGTGCACCACGCCGCTGATCGCCGCCCTGCGCGCGCGCTATCCGAAGGCCTGGATCGGCGCCCTGGTAAATTCCTACAACGCTCCCGTGCTGGCCGGCAACCCGCATCTGGACGCCGTCTACGCCTACGACAAAGGCAAGCACCTGGCCGGCCTCGGTGCCAAGCTCCATGCCCTGACCCGGCGCCTGGGCCTGATCCGTGCACTGCGCCGTCAGCGCATTGATATCGCCGTCCTCGCCGCCGCCGGCAACCAGCAAAGCGCTGAACGCTTCGCCCGCCTCTCCGGCGCACGCCAGGTGGTCGGCCACGACGGCCTGGCCCCGCCGCAAGGCCTACAGGAAGCCGAAGTGGTGTTCCGCCTCGCCCCCCGCCTCGGCCTCGACGGCAAGCCGCCGTCCATGACCCTGGTACCCGACGCTACCCTGACTCAGCAACTGGCCCGCCGCATTCCGCCCGGCAGCGGCCCCCTCGTCGGTCTCCATATCAGTGCGCGCAAACCGCCCCAGCGCTGGCCCGTGGAACGCTACGCCGAACTGGCGCAGCGCCTCCACGCCGAAGCCGGAACTCGCTTCCTGCTCTTCTGGGCGCCTGGCTCCGCCACCGACCCGAAGCATCCGGGTGACGACGAGAAGGCAGCCGATCTAGTCGCCCGCCTCGGCGACCTGCCCCTCGCCGCCATGCCCACCCAGAGCCTCGCCGAACTCATCGCCGGCCTCTCCCTCTGTGATTCCGTGATCTGCTCCGACGGCGGCGCCATGCACGTCGCCGCTGCTTTGGGCAAGCCTCTGGTGTGCTTCTTCGGCAATTCCGATGCTGTACGCTGGCGCCCCTGGGGCGTGCCTTACCGGCTACTCCAGGCGCCGAGCCGGGACGTGGCGGATATCAGCGCCAAACAGGCCCTCGCAGCTTGGCGGGAGCTATAGCCGACGGTTTGTAAGGGCAAAGCTGGGAGCGCCATTCTACGGGGGTTGCAGCGCATGCCATGCCTGGAAGCGCCGCTGGATGCGGCTTCTAGGCCGACCACGTAAATCGGATCAGTGCGCCTGATCCCAGTTGGCCCCGACGCCCACTTCTACCAACAGCGGCACGACAAGCTTCGCCACATTCCCCATCAGCTTTGGCAAGGCCTCGCGCACTAGGCCGAGTTCCGCTTCCGGCACTTCCAGCACCAGCTCGTCATGGACCTGCAACACCAGCCGTGATGCGAGCTGCTTCTCGTCAAGCCAGGCCTGCACGGCGATCATGGCCAGCTTGATCAGGTCCGCCGCCGTGCCCTGCATGGGGGCGTTGATGGCGGCGCGCTCTGCCCCCTGGCGGCGGCCGGCGTTGGAGGACTTGATCTCGGGCAGCCAGAGGCGACGGCCAAAGACGGTTTCGACGTAGCCCTTGTCGCGGGCCACCTGGCGCGTTTCTTCCATGTAGCGGGCGACGCCGGGGTAGCGGGTGAAGTAGCGGTCCATATAAGCCTGGGCGGCGCTGCGTTCGACGTTGATCTGCTTGGCGAGGCCGAAGGCGCTCATGCCGTAGATGAGGCCGAAGTTGATCGCCTTGGCGGCGCGACGCTGCTCCGACTGCACTTCCAGCGGCGTGATGCCGAAGATTTCCGCCGCCGTGGCCCGGTGCACGTCCTCGCCGCGACCGAAGGCGTCGAGCAGGCCTTCGTCCTGTGAGAGGTGGGCCATGATGCGCAACTCGATCTGCGAGTAGTCGGCGGAGACCAGTTGATGGCCGGGCGCGGCGATGAAGGCAGAGCGGATGCGGCGCCCCTCGGCGGTGCGGATCGGAATGTTCTGCAGGTTAGGGTCGGAGGAGGCGAGACGCCCGGTGACCGCTACGGCTTGCGAGAAGCTGGTGTGTACCCGCCCGGTGCGCGGATTGACCATGCGCGGCAGCTTGTCGGTGTAGGTGCCCTTGAGCTTGGCCAGACTGCGGTGTTCCAGCAGACGCTTGGGCAGGGGGTAGTCCTCGGCCAGCTTCTCCAGCACTTCCTCGTCGGTGGAGGGCGCGCCGCCGGGGGTCTTCTTCACCACCGGAAGGCCGAGGCGCTCGAAGAGGATTTCGCCCAGCTGCTTGGGCGACGCCAGGTTGAAAGGCTGGCCGGCGAGTTGGTGGGCGTCGGCTTCGAGTTCCAGCAGGCGGCGGCCGAGTTCGTCGCTCTGGCTGGCGAGGGCGAAGACGTCGATCAGCATGCCGTTGCGTTCCATGCGGTAGAGCACCTCCGCCACCGGCAGTTCCATGTCGCGGTAGAGGCTTTGTAGGCGCGGTTCTGCGGCCAGTTGCGGCGCGAAGTGCTGATGTACGCGCAAGGTCAGGTCGGCGTCTTCGGCGGAATATTCGGCCGCCTGATCGACAGCCACCTGGGAGAAGCAGATGCGCTTGGCGCCCTTGCCGGTGAGGTCGTCGTAGGAGAGCGTCTTGAGGCCCAGATGGCGGCTGGCGAGAGAGCCCAGGTCGTGGGGCTTGTCGGACTCCAGCACATAGGAGGCGAGCAGGGTGTCGTCGCTGATACCACGCAGTTCGATGCCGTGGTTGGCGAAGACGTGGCGGTCGTACTTGAGATGCTGGCCGACCTTGGCGTGTTGCGCCGATTCGAGCCAGGGCTTGAGTTGGGCCAGGGCCGCATCGAGGGGCAACTGATCCGGCGCGCCGGCATAGTTGTGGCCGAGGGGCAGGTAGGCAGCCTCCAGCTTGCCATCTGTCATGACGGCGAAGGAGATGCCCACCAGCCGCGCCTGCATGGCGTCGAGGGAAGTGGTTTCGGTGTCGACGGCAGTGAGGTCGGCGGCGCTGATCTTCGCCAGCCAGCGCTCCAAGTCGGCGGCGGTGAACAGGGCTTCGTAGTGCTCGCGGCTGTTCTCGGTCAAGGGCGCCAGGGCCATGGCGGGAGCGGCGCTGGCGGAGCCAGGCGGGGCGAAGGCCGTCAGCCCGCCGCCCTGGACTTCCCGCAGCAGGGTCTTGAATTCGAGGCGGGCGAAGAGTTCGGCGAGGCGGGCGTTGTCAGCAGGCTCGGGCTGGAGGGCATCCACCGCCAGCGGTAGTTCCAGACCGCAGGCCACTGTCACCAGCTTGCGGCCCAGGGGCAGGAAGTCGAGATGCTGGCGCAGGTTCTCCCCCACCACGCCGCCGATTTCCGCCGCATGTTCCACTACACCGTCGAGGCTGCCGTACTGGGCAAGCCATTTGACGGCGGTCTTGGGGCCGACCTTGGCCACGCCGGGCACGTTGTCCACCGTGTCGCCCACCAGGGTCAGATAGTCCACGATGCGATCCGGCGGCACACCGAACTTGGCCAGCACCCCGGCTTCGTCGAGGGTCTCGTTGTTCATGGTGTTCACCAGCCTGACGCGGGGATTCACCAGTTGCGCCAAGTCCTTGTCGCCGGTGGACACGACGCAGTCGCTACCCGCCGCCGCGGCCTGGCAGGCGAGGGTACCGATGACGTCGTCAGCCTCGACGCCCTCGATCATCAGCAGCGGCCAGCCCAGGGCCCGCACACACTGATGCAGAGGCTCGATCTGCGCCACCAGGTCCTCGGGCATCGGTGGGCGATGGGCCTTGTACTCCGGATACCAGTCGTCGCGGAAGGTCTTGCCCTTGGCGTCGAATACAATGGCACGACGGTCGGCCTGGGGGAAATCCGCTTCTAGGCGACGCAGCATCGAAATCACGCCATATACGGCGCCGGTGGGCTCGCCGGACTTATTTCTCAGATCGGGCAGCGCATGAAAAGCCCGATAGAGATAGGATGAGCCATCAACCAGTAGCAGCAGAGACATGGAGGAATAAGAGAAAAATGAGCGCCAAGGAAAAACTTCCGGGAACCGCTGATCCCTGGCTGACATCGAATAAAAACGGCTCTTTCGGGGTGGCTCGGGAAGCCTGGCGGGTGTTCGGCATTATGTCAGAGTTCGTTGAGGCTACCGAGCGCTTGTCCCAGGTGCGGCCAGCTGTTTCCATCTTCGGCAGCGCCCGTGTCGCCGTCGATTCGCCCTATTACCGGCTGACTGAGGAAATCGCCCGACGCCTCTCAGATGCCGGCTTCTCGGTTATCTCCGGCGGCGGCCCCGGCGTCATGGAAGCGGCCAACAAGGGAGCCTTCCACGGCAAAGGCCTTTCCGTCGGCCTCAATATCCAGCTGCCCCACGAGCAGGCGGCGAACCCTTACCAGGACATTTCCCAGACCTTCCGCCACTTCTTCGCCCGCAAGTACATGTTCGTCAAGTTCGCCGCGGCTTACGTGGTGATGCCCGGCGGCTTCGGCACCCTCGATGAGCTGTTGGAGGCCCTGACCCTGATCCAGACCAACAAGAGTCCGAAAATTCCGCTGATCCTGGTCGGCTCCGAATTCTGGGCCGGGCTGGTGGACTGGTTCCGCGACCGCCTGGTGAGCGAGAGCATGATAAATCCCGAGGACATGGACCTGATTCAGGTCATCGACGACCCGGAATGCGTCGTCGCCTCCATCTTCGCCCACTACGAGCATCGCGGTTTCGGCCCCCTGCCCGAGGAGCACGAGTTGCTGCTTAACCTTTGATAGAATGGGCCAAAGCCCGTCCGCCGGCCCTCCCAAGGAATTCCCCATGCGTCGCCTTCTTCCTGTTCTTTTCGCCCTTGTGGCCCTGCCCCTGGCTGCTCAGCAGGCGGCGCCCAAGATGGAGCCGATCCCCGAGCCGCCCCCCGCGCCGCCCGGCTTTCTCGATGCCGCCAATGAACCCCAGGTGACCATCGTCAAGCGCGGCGAGGAAAAAGTGGAGGAATATCGCGTCGGCAACAAGCTCTACATGATGAAGGTGACGCCACCCCACGGCCCCGCCTACTATCTGGTCGATATCGACGGCAGCGGCCAGTTGTTGCGGCGCGACTCGGTGGCCCCCAACATCAACCCGCCCATGTGGGTGATCGGCACCTTCTGATCCGCCGCCGGAACAATGCCTCCAAGCAAAACAGAACGCGCCCCGAACCGGGGCCGTTGCTCCTCGTAACCCCCCAAGAACATCCCCACTCCCCATGCAAGCCCAGCGCCTACCCGCCCGCCATGGCGCCCTCTGGCTGCTGGCCAGCTTCCGCTTGTTCCGCACCAACCCGCCGCTGATGACCGCCCTCACCATGGGCTACATGGCGGCCATGGTGTTCATCAATTTCCTGCCTCTGGTCGGACCCATCGTCCTACCCCTGGTTCTGCCGCTGCTCACCCTGGTCCTCGCCAACGGTTGCCAAGCCGTGGAGCGTGGCCAGCCGGCCCACCCCCTGCGCCTGGCCCAGGGTGTAAAAAAGAACCAGGTGTCGCTGGTGCGCCTGGGCGGCCTGCAACTGGTCGGTTCCCTGCTCATTCTTGGCATCAACACCGTGCTGGAAGGCGCTTTCCCTCTCCTCGACGGCCTCGACCCAAGCGCCCCCGACCAGGTCGAATCGGCCGCCATGATGGCCTTCATGGCGCGACTTGTGATTGTGGCGGCACCGGTGCTGCTGGCCTTCTGGTTCGCCCCGCTGCTGGTCGGCTGGGAAGACACTCCCGCCCTCAAGGCCCTGTTTTTCAGTGCTGTCGCCAGCCTGCGCAACTGGCGCGCCTTTGTCGCCTATGGCCTCACCGTCGCCCTGGTGGGCGTGGCCCTGCCGGGCCTGATTATCGTCATTGCCGCCCTAATCTCGCCGGGCATCGCCAGCGCCCTCTCCTTTGCTCTGCGCATGATGGTGATCTTCGTCCTCGCCCCCACCCTGGCGGCCAGCGTCTTTATCAGCTACCGGGACGTGTTCCGCCCCAATACGGCCCCCCAGGAGCCGCCACCCGCCGACCTGCCCACCGATGCTTGAGTTGGCAGGCGCGATCGGGGTGCTGGGCGGCACCTTTGATCCGGTACATCGCGCCCATCTTCATCTGGCACGAGCGGCCCGCAAGCAGCTCGGTCTTGAGCGTGTGCTTTGGATTCCGGCCGGCAATCCACCCCACCGCCATCCACCGGAGGCCGCCTCCGCCCATCGCCTCACCATGGTGCGCTTGGCGGTGGCCGACGAGACTGGCTTCGAGGTGGACGACGCCGAAGTGCAGGCCAACTCCCCCAGCTACACCGTGCCCACCCTGGAGCGTCTGCGCCGGACTATGGACACAGAACAACCCCTGGTGCTGCTGCTCGGCGCCGATGCCTTTCTCGGCCTGCCGGCCTGGCACCGCTGGCAGGAACTCTTCGGGCTTGCCCATCTGGCGGTCGCCGCCCGGCCGGGAGCGCCCCTTGACCCCGACCACATGAACCCGGTGCTGGCCGACATCTATCGCCAGCGCCGCCAGGAAACTCCCGCTGCCCTGGCGCAGAAGAGCGCCGGCGCCATTGTCGGCTTCACCATCGAGCCGGTAGAGCCGCCGGACCTCTCGGCCACCGCCATCCGCCAGGGGCTCCACGACGGCAAAGCCGACGCCGTTGCTGCTATGCTGCCCCCCGGTGTCCTCGACTACATTCAGACTCACTCTCTTTACCACTAATTTATGAACGTTCCCAAACTCCAAAAAATCGCCGTTGCCGCCCTGGAAGACATCAAGGCCAAGGACATCGAGGTCATCAACACCTCCAAGCTCACGTCCATGTTCGACCGCCTCATCATCGCCAGCGCTGACTCCACGCGCCAGGTGAAGGCCCTGGCGCGCAATGTTTACGACAAGGTCAAGGAAGCCGGCGGCGAAGTCCTCAGCATCGAGGGCGAGGACAGCGGCGAATGGGTGCTGGTGGACCTCGGCGACGTGGTGGTGCACATCATGCAGCCGGCGGTGCGCGCCTACTACAACCTGGAAGAACTCTGGGCCACGCCGCCGAAGCGGCCGGGCAAGGCCAAGGCCGCCGACAAAGCGGCGGAGTAGGAACAGTCCGGTGACGACGCCTTGAAGCTCCTGCTACTTGCCGTCGGCACCCGCATGCCGGGCTGGGTCGAGGCCGGCTATACCGAGTACGCCAAGCGCATGCCGCGTGAACTGGCCTTCGACCTGGTCGAGGTCAAGGCCGAATCCCGCACCGGTGGCAAGCCCGCCGAGGCGGCCATGGCCGCCGAAGCCCAACGCCTGGAAGACAAACTGCCGAACGCATGTCGCCGCGTCGTCCTCGACGAGCACGGCCAGGAACTCAGCACCCGCAAGCTGGCCGACCGCCTCGGCGCCTGGATGCAGGATGGCCGCGACGTTGCCATCGTCATCGGCGGTCCCGATGGCCTGGATCCGGCCTTCAAGGCCAAGGCCGACGAAACCTTCCGCCTCTCCGGTCTCACCCTGCCCCACGCCCTGGTGCGGGTGCTGCTGGCCGAGGCCCTCTACCGCGCCGCCAGCCTGCTGCGCGGCCATCCCTACCACCGCGAGTAGATTTAAACTCGGCTCCACTACTCGCCTTTAGACTGCCCTCGACTACCCAACGCCATGGAATCCCGCATCTACCTCGCTTCCCGCAGCCCTCGCCGGCGCGAACTCCTGACCCAGATCGGGGTGCGCTTCGACCTCCTGCTGTTTCGCGGCAATCCGCGCGAAGACCCGGAAACCGACGAGTCAGTGCGCCCGGGAGAAACGTCGGAAGACTACGTGCTGCGCCTAGCCCGTGCCAAGGCCCACCATGGGGCGCGCTTGATCGCCCTGCGCAAGCTGCTCTCCCACCCGGTGCTGGCGGCAGACACCACCCTCGACGTGGATGGCGAAATTATCGGCAAGCCCACAGATGCTGATGACGCCACCCGCATTCTGCGCCGCCTCTCCGGCCGCTCCCACCGCGTTCTCACCGGCATCGCCGTAGCGGAAGGCGAGCGTACCGAACACGCTCTTTCCGTCAGCGAAGTGCACTTCCGCGACCTGACCGACGAGGAGATTCGCCGCTATGTGCTCAGCGGCGAACCCATGGACAAAGCCGGCGCCTACGGCATTCAGGGCCGCGCCGCCGCCTTCGTCGCTGAAATCCGCGGCTCCCACTCGGGTATCGTCGGTCTGCCTCTTTGTGAAACCACGCTTCTACTGCGGGCTTTCGGTTATCCTTTATAAAAAACAGCAACATGACACATCACGCATGGAGGAGACACCATGGGAATCATGGACTGGTTCAGAGGTACCGCGAAAGGGGAGGCGCCGGCTCAGGCCGCGCCTGAGACAAGCGAGAAGGGAGCGGAAATCGCCGGCTTGAATTTCAAGTCGGCCGTGGATGCCCACATGAAGTGGAAAACCCGCCTTGAAAGCTACATTCAGGGCACCAGCGACGAAGATCTGAAGGCGGACGTAGTCTGCCGCGACGACCAGTGCCCCCTGGGCAAGTGGATCTACGCCAAGGGGGGCGCCAGCTTCGGCTATTCCGAAACCTTCTTCGACATGAAGGCCCACCACGCCAATTTCCACCGCTGCGCCGGCGACATCCTCGTCAGCGCCCAGGCGGGGAAGAAGGAAGAAGCCCTGCGCCTGCTCCATCACGGCGACTACGTGCGCGCCTCGGAGCGCGTCAAGATGCTGCTGGCCAAGCTCTTCGTGCTGGTTTCCGACGGCAACGCCGCCATAGATTCCCACATGAAATGGAAGGCGCGGCTCTACGACGCCATCACCGGCACCAGCAAGGAAAACCTCGACGTTGACGCCATTTCCCGCGACGATCAATGCACACTCGGGCAATGGCTCAATGGTGCCGGCAAGGAACACTACGGCCATCTTCCGGAATACGCCAAGGTGTGTTCCCGCCACACCCACTTCCATCACCACGCCGGGCAGGTATTGACCCTGGCGCAAAAGGGTGACGCGGAAGCCGCCCTGGCCTATCTCGAAGACGGGGAGTACTCCCGCGCTTCGCAGGAGGTTACCGAGGCACTGGTGGAACTCTTCAGTAAAGTTAAGCAATAAGCGCCCTCAGGACGGTACGCGCGAATGTTGGAAATGGAGGGGAATTAGCCGTGGGAATCATGGACTGGATCAAAGGTTCAGCCAAAGGAGGAGAGGCCGTTGCCGCCGAACCGACGGCGGCCGGTGACAAGGGCGCCGAAGTGGCGGGCCTCAACTTCATGTCGGCCATCGACGCCCACATGAAATGGAAGACCCGCCTTGAAAGCTACATTCATGGCACCAGCAACGAAGACCTGAAGGCCGATGTCGTCTGTCGTGATGACCTCTGCCCCCTGGGCCAATGGATTTATGGCGCGGGCGGCGAGCGCTTCAATCAGAGCGACACCTTTGGCGACATGAAGAACCATCACGCGACCTTCCACCAATGTGCCGGCAACATCATCAAAGCCGCCCAGGCCGGCGAGAAGGAAAGCGCATTGAAGATGCTCCAGTATGGCGACTACGTCAAAGCCTCCGAGCGCGTGAAGATGCAGCTTGCCCGCCTCTTTGTGCAGGTTAACGAAAACAAGAATTCCTGAAGAATCCCGAGCTTCGGGGTGACAAGAAAAACGGCGGAAAGACGGCGCGTGGCAGAAGAATTTCTCATCAATTTCACCCCCCAGGAAACCCGTGTCGCCCTCATGCAGCACGGTGTCGTGCAGGAACTGCATATCGAGCGTACTGGCAGCCGCGGCATTGTCGGCAACATCTACCTGGGCAAGGTGGTCCGGGTACTGCCGGGCATGCAGTCGGCTTTCGTTGACATCGGCCTTGAACGCACCGCCTTTCTCCATGTGGCCGACATCTGGGAAGAGCGGCAAAACGGCAACAGCGGCGGCGAGATCCGCCCCATCGAGCGCATCCTCCACGAAGGCCAGAAGCTCGTGGTGCAGGTGCTCAAGGACCCCATCGGCACCAAGGGCGCCCGCCTGTCCACGCAAATTTCCATCGCCGGCCGTCTGCTGGTGCATCTACCCCAGGAACGCCATATCGGCATCTCCCAGCGCATTGAAAACGAAGCCGAGCGCGAGCAGTTGCGCGCCACCATCGCCTCCCTGATTCCCGAAGGTGAAAACGGCGGCTTCATCGTCCGCACCATGGCCGAGAATGCCAGCAGCGAGGAACTCGCCGCCGACGTCGCCTACCTGCGCCGCATCTGGGCGGAAATTCGCCACCGTCAGCAAAGCGCCCAGGCCCCCTTTCTGCTGCACCACGACCTCACCCTGGGCCAGCGGGTGCTGCGCGATCTGGTTAGCGAGGAAACCAGCCGCATCGTTATCGACAGCCGCGAGAACTTCCAGAAACTCTCTGCCTTCGCCCAGGAATACATGCCCCAGGTCACGGGCCTGCTGGAGCATTACGTCGGCGAACGGCCGCTGTTCGACCTCCACGGCGTTGAAGATGAAATCCAGAAGGCCCTTGGTCGTCGCGTCGATCTCAAGTCCGGCGGCTATCTCATCATCGACCAGACCGAGGCCATGACCACGGTGGACGTGAATACCGGCGGCTTCGTCGGATCGCGCAACTTCGATGACACCATTTTCAAGACCAACCTCGAAGCCGCCCAGACCATCGCCCGCCAACTACGCCTGCGCAACCTGGGCGGCATCATCATCGCCGACTTCATCGACATGGAATCGGAAGAGCACCGCCAGGCCGTGCTGGAAGAACTCAACAAGGCCCTCTCCCGCGACCACACCCGCATCACCCTCAACGGCTTCACCCAGCTCGGGCTGGTGGAAATGACCCGCAAACGCACCCGCGAGTCCCTCGCCCATGTGCTCTGCGAACCCTGCCCCACCTGCGGCGGTCGCGGCGAAGTCAAAACCGCCCAGACCATGACCTACGAAATCCTGCGCGAACTGCTGCGCGAAGCGCGCCAGTTCAACGCCCGGGAATTCCGCATCCTCGCCTCTCCGGCGGTGGTGGACCTCTTCCTTGACGAGGAATCCCAGTCCCTGGCCATGCTTTCCGACTTCATCGGCAAGCCGGTGTCGCTGCATGGCGAATCGAGCTATACCCAGGAGCAGTTTGATATCGTGTTGTTGTGACTAAAATGTGACGCCCTGCCTAAGAATGACAAGGAAAAGCTTGCAGAAATCCCTTAATTTCTGGCAAGTTACGGTCGTTATGTGAGAAGTTTATTGAACTTCTACCCGGTGCTCCGGAGCACTTTGCAGGCAGGGAGGTTATTTATGCGGGCAAAAATCCTGCATGTCGTTGTTGCGTCATTGTTTATTTCTGCTCCCGTATACGCACAGAATACGCCGAGAGAAGTCCGTTTTGACATCGTGCGGTTTGAGGTCAAGGGCAACTCACTGCTTTCACCCCAGGCGGTGCAACAAGCAGTATCCCCCTACGTCGGTCGAAAACGTGCCTATGGCGACATTCAACGGGCACTGGAAGCTCTGGAGAATGAGTACCGCCGTCTTGGCTACGGCACCGTTCAAGTATATGTGCCGGAGCAGGAACTTGCCTCAGGTGTGGTGGAGTTTCAAGTCACTGAAAGCACCCTTGGCAAGGTCGCCCTCGTTGGCAACAAGCTCTTTGACACCGAGAATATCCGCGCGAGTTTGCCGCAGTTGCGCGAAGGCCAGACACCCAACATGCGCCAGCTTTCCGAAAACATCCAACTCGCTAACGAAAATCCGGCGAAGAAGGTCGACGTTACTCTTGGCGTTGGTGATGAAGATGGCAAAGTAAACGCCAAGATAGCCGTGGAAGAGGATGATCCGCAAAAATTCATCGTCACTTTCGATAACACCGGCAGTGCCACCACCGGCAATCATCGGATCGGTATCGCCTACCGCAACGCCAACATCGGCAATCGCGACCAGGTTCTGACCCTGGCTGCCACGACCGCGCCGGATGCCCCGGAGGGCACTAAGGTGGAGATTTTCTCCGCCGCCTACAAGATTCCCTTCTACAGTCTCGGTGACAGCCTCGACATCATTTATGGCAAGTCGTCCGTGAATACCCCGGCCACTCAGGCCACCGGCTTCAATCTCGCCGGCAAGGGCGACGTCTTCGCCCTGCGCTGGAACCATTACTTCCCGCGCCAAGGGGAATACACTTCGCGCCTGGTGGTTGGATTCGACTACAAGTACATCAACGCCCGCCAGAACATTAACGGAGCGCCCGGAAATATCAACCCACCGACGGGTAATGGCGCCTTCACTCCCCATACCCTACGCCCCCTCTCATTAGCCTATGTGGGTCAGAAGCAAAGTCCAGGGCAAATGCTGGACTACAGCCTGAGCATGGCCAAGAACTTGTCTTTGGGCACCAGCTACAACTACACGACCCTACAGGGCATGAGCGGCAATGACCGCTACACCCTGACTGGGGGGCGCAAGATCACCAATAATTTCGAGGTTTACCGAGGCAATATCAGTTACATGCAGGCCCTGCCCGAGGATTGGATGCTGCGCGCAGCCGTTAGCGCCCAGCATGCCCCCACCGCCCTGCCCGGCGCCGAGCAGTTCAGCCTCACAGGCAATAGCGCGGTGCGTGGTTTTGCCGAAGGTGTGGTGCGCATGGACAGCGGCTACGTCGCCAACATCGAAATGTACACGCCGGAACTGGCCAAACTCCTCGGCCTTCCTGGTAGTTTCAAGGCTCTCGGGTTCTATGATTTTGCCCACGGCCGCAACTACGACACCGTGCGCCCGAACCCCTGGACTTCGCCGTATGAAAAGGCCAGCATTGCCTCCCTCGGTGCCGGCATCCGTTACGCTTACAGCAAGGACGTCTCCTTCAAGTTCGATCTTGCCCAGGTTGTTGATGCTGGTCCTATCGACATCAGCCCCAGCGACCCGGCCTGGATGGCGGCAAACCCCGGTGCCAACCCGGCCAACACCGAGCGCAAAGGCGACTGGCGCGGCCATTTCGCCCTGCAAGTAGGCTTCTGAGACATATTTCATAACAAGATAAGCCGCGATGAGCTTATCTTGATCGCCTAAGTCGTTCCCCGGAGTCCTTCCATGACCCGATCAAGCCCAGATTTCATGACCCGCCGCCAGCGTTTGCTGGCAGCCGCTGTTGCCGCCTGCTTTGCAAGCACGACTTGGGCCGCCGGCCCCACCGCTCTGCCGAGCGGCGCCACCAATCTGGTTGGAGTCAGCGCACAGAACATTGTCTACGGCAACAACAGTTTGGCGATTACCACCTCGGCTGTCCGCTCTTCCGCTGACTGGGACAAATTCTCCATTCCCAGCGGAATGCGTGTCGACATTCTTCAACCCTCGGCTTCCAGCGCCATGCTCAACCGGGTGCTTTCCGCCGACCCGTCACGCATCTATGGCACACTCAGTTCCAATGGTCAGGTCTGGCTGATTAACCAGGCCGGCATCCAGATTGGCCCCGGCGGAGTGATCGACACCGCCCGCTTTGTCGGCTCCACCCTCAATGTCCGCGCTGAAGACTTCCTCGCTGGCCGCCTGATCTTCCAGGCTACCCCGGGCGCAGGTGATGTAATCAATCAAGGTACCATCAAGACGCCAGCCGGCGGTTCGGTTTATCTCGTCGGTGCCAACGTCAGCAACGAAGGGTTGATTACGACGCCCCAGGGGGAGACCCTGCTCGCTGCCGGTCAAACGGTTAATCTGCTCGATACCGCCACGCCCGGCGTCAAGGTGGAAATCACCGGCGCCGAAGGCAATGCCACCAACCTTGGCACCGTGACCGCCGAGGCGGGTCGCATTGGCATCGCCGGTGTCTTGGTGAAGAACTCCGGCACCCTCAACGCCTCCAGCGCAGTCAGCGAAGGCGGCCGCATCTTCCTCAAGGCGAGCCAGGATGTGTTTGTGGATGGCGTCGGCCGCATCGTGTCCACCGGCACCAAGGGTGGCCGCGCCGAAGTGCTTGGCAATCGTGTCGCGGTGATGGACCAGGCCAGCATTGACGTTTCCGGCGCCAATGGTGGCGGCACTATCCTCGTCGGCGGCGACTATCAAGGCAAGAATCCCGAGATTCAGAATTCGGCCATCACCTACTTGGGCCAAGATGCGTCCCTCAAGGCCGACGCCACCGATAAAGGCGATGGAGGAAAGGTGATCGTCTGGGCCGATGACACCACTCGAGCCTACGGCAACATCTCAGCCAAGGGGGGGGCGAATGGAGGCAATGGCGGATTCGTCGAAACCTCAGGCAAGAAATACCTTGATATCACCGGTGCCCAAGTCAATACCATGGCACCCCTGGGGCACATGGGCCTGTGGCTGCTGGATCCAGAGAATGTCTACATCGTCCATGCCCTTGTACCGGGTGAGATTAATGCCACCGAATCCCCCCTCGGTTACTTTCTGCCCACAAACGCGGGCGACAATACCACGATCACCGACTATTCGATCAACAGCGCCCTGGCCACCACCAGCGTTGCTGTGACCACCTACGGCAGCATCCCTGGCGCCGGGGGCGACGGTAACATCTACTTTGCTTCCGACGTGGCCATTTCAAAATCAGCAGGCGTCGCGGCTAACTTGGACTTCAATGCCTATGGCAGCATCAACGTCCAGGGTAGCTTCACCAATACCAGCGCCGGAAATTTGCGGGTAACGTTCAACCCCAACAAGGATGCCTTCAATTCCGCTAACGGAGCTGTCTATACCGACGCTGGCCAGACTGCCGTCTTCAATGGCGGTGCCGGCGGGGGCATGGAAGTCCGCGTTTTCAATGGCCATATCTGGAAAAACGCCGGCACAGTCACTTTGAACGGGAATAGTTACCTGACCCTCCCCAATATCGGGAGCTATGCAACTTTCCACAACGATGTCGGCAGTGTCCTCAACATCAATTCCACCTCCCAATTCTCTGTCACTAGCGATCCTGGTACCCAAGGCGGTATCGTCAATAACGAGGGCACCATCAACGTCAACGGCGCTTACGGCGGCAATGCCACGTCCTGGGAAGCCCTTTACACCAACGTGAGCGGTGGTGTGCTGAATGTCTATGGCGGCAAGATGCTGTCCATGCAAAATGCCAATACCCTGGCGGGCACAATTAACATTGGCGCGGGTGGCACACTCTGGATGTCCGAGACCCATGCCGGCACCCGGACTCTCGATGACGTGACGATCAATGGCCCCGGCATCCTCCAGATCGGCGGTGGGGCAACCGCCGTCAACGCCACCTTCGACAACGTCACGGTATCCGACGCCACTATCCAGCTGGGCAGCGCCAGCAATAGCACGGGTTCCATTTCCTATATCGGTAGCGGCCCGTCCTCCTACACCAACACGACGTTTATTGCCTACGGCAACCTGATACTTCCCTCCGGTGCGCCTGCCACGGCGAGCTTTTTTGGTGACTTCTCCGCTCTGGCAACAGGAAACATCGAGACACGCACCACAGGCAGCACCATGTCCGTTCCCGGAGCTCTGACCTTGGTGGCCGGGTGGGACGGAGTCACTTCGGCCTCCAGCATCGCCGGCACGTATGACTCGTCGGGCATCACGGGGGCCACGGGAGACCTACATTTTTATGGCGGTTCGGCGATCACCGCCGGCCACATGACTCTGAAGGCCAGCAACAACGTCCGGGTGGGGGATGTGACCAGTGCATACGGTGGTGCCGAGGTTCATAGTGCCGGCTATCAGAAGGTGTACGCGAAAGGCAACCTGAATGTGGATGCCGCCAGCAACACCAACTATGGCTCCTCTCTTCTGGCAGCTGATGGGCACCAGATCATCACTGCCAACTCCATTACCCTGAATGCCGCCACGGCGGCCAACACTCACGATAGCTCGGCCAGCATCCGGGCCTGGGGTGATCAGGAAATCAACGTGGGTATCCAGGCGGCCGGCGGCATCACCCTGGTTGCCGGCGGACCGACAAACGTCAACGGCTATAACAACCGGGCCACCATCGAACATGGCCAATACAGTGGGGGTTCTTTCTCCGGCAATCAGACCATCAACGTCGGCGTTAACCACGGCAGCTCTCTTGCGCTATCTGGCGGCGGCGGCGATGGAACCGGCGGCAACGCGGATAGTACCTGTGCATCTGGTTGCGCCAACAGTGGCAATTCGGCACAAATCGGCAACTATTCTGGTGACGCGGCCATCAACTTCGCTTACGGTGGTAGTTTGACCGTGACTGGCGGATACAACGGCTCGAATAACAGCGCTGAAATTCACAACGAAACAAGCGGCACCCTGACAATCAATGGCGCCACGCTGCCAACCATAACTCTTACCGGCGGGTCCAGCGGAGGCAGTATTGGAACCAAAGTCGGGGGCGGAGTGTATTACAACGACAATAGTGCGTCGATTTCCTCTGAAGGCAAGCTGGTGGTTTATGGCTCAACCATCAGCCTCACGGGCGGCGGTGGCGCAACGGGCTATGCCAATGCCTTCATGGGTGGTTCCGATGTTTATATCAAGGCCACGGGGACACTCGGACTCACGGGCGGGAGCAGCTCGTCCGGCAACGCGACAACCCTGGGCACCGCGGCGGCAATCGGCAACGACAACAAGACGAAAGTGGTTATTGAAGCCAACGACGTGACGCTGCAAGGCGGAATGAGTCCGGGCTCCTGGGCCATGGTCGGTTCCATGGATGGCAATGCCGACATTACCATCAAGGCGCAGAACAATTTGATGCTGGCGGGTGCAACCCAGTTTTCCAACCGCATCGGCGCGCAGTCGGCAGGGGGAGTCGCGAGTATTGATCTGCAATCCGGTCTAGGCGGCACCGGCACGATGGGATTAGGCTATGGCTTGGTCAATGCCGGCACTACGGGTACGGTTAGCCTTACTGCGGCGGGTACCGGCTCAAGCATCGCCCAAGCGGCTGGGGCCACCGGTGGCGCCATTCGTGCTCAGCAATTGGATATTGACGCTAGCATAGGACCGGGCACGGTCTCCTTGACAGGAGTAAATCAAATAGGCCTGCTCAATGCCAATACCAACGGCAATCTCGATTTCGCTGGCAATCAGGTTACGGTAGGAACCATCACCACGACTGCGAACAACGTTACGATCACCACCGATAACGCGATCCTCGACGATACGGATTCCTCCACCCGCATCACCGCCAACAACATTACCCTGAACAGCACCTATGGCGGTAGCACAGGCAGCCTGGCTATCAGCGCCGATACCGTCGCCACATCCAACGTCAGCGCCACAGCCTCAGGCACTTACGGTGGTATCAGCATTCGCAACTATTCCACGGCACCAACATTCAACCATCTTTGGAGCAACGCTAGCTACGGCAATAGCGTATCCCTCTACAACGAAGCCAGTCTTAATTTGGCTGGAGCTAGTTATAACTTCCTGGCGGGAGGTGCGGGTGATATCTCGATCATTTCCGGGGGGAATCTCACGGTCGCCTCGCCCACCATCGGCACCGGCGGAGGGCCGACCTACGGCTCGGTGCTGTTTGGCGCCAGCGGAGACCTGACCGTAGGCAGCAACTTGACCATCCCCGAAGACATTGCTCTCGTCGCCGGAGGAATACTAGACATCAACGCCCCTATTACCTCCTTCAACAACAACGTTACCCTTGTTGGTGGCACAGTGAAAGTTGATGCCTCCGTCGCTGCCAGCAATTCCAACTCCATCACTCTGACCGGCGGGACTATTGACCTCACGAAGGACGCTACGGCGGGGAGCATCTATCTTGCCGCTGGCGACGTGGTTGCTTCTGGTGGAACAGCCTACCTGCAAGCCACAGCAGGGAACATAGTTGGTGTAGTCGTGAATGATGTTCGATTGAATGATGGCGCCCATTTCAATGCGCCTCTCGGGGAAGTTGATCTGACCTTCCTCGGCCCGAATTCAACACTCTATCTGAACGACGTGGCAAGCTATGCCAACAAGTCCTACATAAACGCTTCACCCAACACGGTCTATCTCGACTTCCTTGGTCGCGCCAAGGGAGGAGTTGTGATCGACGGTGTTGAAACGACGGATACCGTGGCAGGTAGCAGCGGCTTCTACACTGGTGGGTATGGTGGTACCCCGCTGACGGAGGGAGCCGGACTTGATATCTACTATGCACTCGCCAATACCGCAATTGATGCTGGCATTCTCGACACCATAACCCAGCCGCCACCCGGCGGTGGCGATGACAATACCCCTCCGCCTCCACCTCCGCCACCGAGCGGAGACTCTGGATCAACCCTAACCCCAAGTGGGCCGCAGACTATTGGCGGCGGTGAGGGTGAGTTCGGTGGCGATTCGGGTGGCACTGGCGAAAAGAACGGTGATGGTAAGGATAAGGACAAGAAGAAGTCTGCGAATGCTAAGGAAGGTGAAAAGAAAGATGAGAAATCCGATGCCAAGAAGCCCGTGGCTCAATGTTCCTAGCCAGGCTGTAGCCCTCACGCTGCTGGGTCTAGTTCTGCTTGCCGGGCCCACATGGGCAGGTAAGGCCGGTGAGGTTACCCACCTTTCAGGGCTGCTGTCGGTCAAGCACCTAGACGGGGGGGCCAAGGTGCTATCGGTAAAGTCCGAGGTGCTTGAGGGTGATACTCTTTCGACAGAGCAGGACACCTACGCCCGTATTAAGTTTGTCGATGGCGCCGAAGTGGTATTGCGCCCAGGGACCCAACTTAAGGTGGATAGTTACAGCTTCAATCAGACCAAGCCCGAAAGTGACAACGTAGTGCTTTCAATGCTTAAGGGCGGTTTGCGCGCGGTGACTGGATTACTCGGCAAGCGTAATCGCGACAAGGTCATGTTCAATACTGCCACCGCCACCATTGGTATACGTGGCACCCATTTCGGCGCCCTGTTCTGTCAGAGTGATTGCAATTCTGTTCCGACGGCCACCGGTCGCCCCCCCGATAACGGACTCCATCTTGATGTGGCGGATGGCGCTATCGTGGTTAGAAATGGCGCCGGCTCACAGGTTATTGACGCAGGCCGGTTTGGCTTCGTGCGTGATGTGAATTCGCCTCCCGTCATCACCCGCACCGGCGTACAGGTCACCATGCCTCCTTCCATCAGCCAAAATAGCGCCGGTGGCAAGGGTATCGGCAAGGGCGATCAAACCGAATGCAAGCCCTGAAGCCACCCGTTTTTGTGATGAATCGCCGGCCATGTGCCGGCGTTTTGATTTGAAACTTATTGAACTTTCCTCCTGTCGCGGATAACGTAAGCCCTCCCAAAACCTGGAGGAGGCGCCATGACAACAAACAACCCCGAATTCGACAGCCTGCTGCCCGCCGCCAAACTCGACCGTCGCGGCTTCATTGCCACGGCCCTGGGGGCGGGCTTTGCCCTGGCTGCCCAGCCGGTGATGGCGCAAACGGCGATCAAGACCGACGCCACGGACCTGGTCGCTGGCGAAATCAAGCTGCCGGGCAAGGACGGCGAGCTTGCCGCCTACCGGGCACAGCCGGCCAAGGGCGGCAATTTTCCGGTGGTGCTGGTGGTTTCGGAGATTTTTGGCGTCCATGAATACATTGCCGACGTCTGCCGCCGTTTTGCCAAGCTCGGCTACCTGGCCATCGCGCCGGAACTCTTCGCCCGTCATGGCGACCCGCGCAAGCTTTCGAATGTGGCCGATATATTGTCGGCGGTCATTTCCAAGGTCAGCGACGCCGAGGTCATGGCCGACCTGGATGCCTGCGTTGCCTGGGCCAAGGCCCATGGCGGCGACACGGGCCGCCTGGGCATCACCGGCTTTTGCTGGGGCGGGCGCATCACCTGGCTTTACAGCGCCCACAATCCCCAGGTCAAGGCCGCCGTGGCCTGGTATGGCCGACTCGACGGTGAAGTCAATGAACGTACCCCCAAATACCCTCTGGACGTGGCGGGCGAGATCAAGGGCGCGGTGCTTGGCCTGTATGGCGGCAAGGATCAGGGCATTCCCCTCGATGATGTGGAAGCCATGGCCGACAAGTTGAAGAAGGCCGGCGGCAAATCGCAGCTCCATGTGTATCCGGATGCGCCCCACGCCTTTCACGCCGACTACCGGCCGACCTACCGCAAGGACGCCGCCGAGGACGGTTGGAAGCGACTTCAGGAGTGGTTCCGCCAGCACGGTCTGTAGGCACCGCAAACACCCGCCGGCCACGCCGGCATCCAGGCCACAGGCGACCCAACCAATGATTGGGGAGTTTCGCGAATTCTCGCCGGAACTCCCCACTTCTCTTTACGGCTCAATCAGCTATAGTTAAAGAGCCTCATTGGATATTCCCCCCCAAAATCATGACGACCCTTGGCACCAGTCTTTCCACCATTGGCATCTCGAATGCCCGGGGGGGGGATTTGGTCATGCAAAGGGAACAGGTGGACAGTACTCTGCCTGCCAGCAGTGCCAAGGGGAGCGCAAAGACCAGCGCCGGCTCCAAGCAGCTAACAACGGAACAGCAGCGCACAATTCAGCAATTGCAGCAGATCGACCGCACGGTTCGCGCCCATGAGCAGGCCCACCTGTCCGCCGGGCGCGGCGTGGTGACCAGCGGCGCCCAGTTCCAGTACACCTATGGCCCGGACGGCAAGCAATATGCGGTCGGCGGCGAAGTGGGCATCGACACCTCGCCGGAGCGCAAACCCCAGGCCAACATCGACAAGGGCCGGCTGATCCAGGCCGCCGCCCTGGCGCCCAAAGACCCAAGTCCGCAGGATTTCCGGGTCGCTGCCGTCGGCGGGCAGCTCGAAGCTCAGGGGCAAACCGATCTGGTGCGCGAACAGCAGGCCCAGCGCAACCTCGACGCCCAGAAGGCGGAGGCTGAACGGGAGGCAATGCGCAAGCAGCTTGAAGACGCTACTCCCGCAACGGCTCAAGGCGCTCAAGCTATCGGGGCGACGCCGGCGGCACCGCCAACCCAGGCGCCGGCAGCCAGCAGGAATGCCAACGAAGACAACGCCATCCGCCTCGATGCACCCGTTTCGGTACCGGCCACCAATGCCCCGTCCGCCGCGCCGGCAGTCAATCTGGCGACAGCAGCAACGACGCCGGGCAACGGCGTCAATGATGCCACCCGTCAGCGCCTCGCCAGCGCCTATGTCTCCGGTGCCACCCTGGCCTCCTCGGCGTTCAGTGTTTTCGCCTAATCATCATATTCAAGCATTCGATTGCTTCGGCGCGCACATCGCCGCAGAATCCCCCTATTCCTAAAATCAGACGCAGGCGGAGACAGGCATGAAAACAGTTGGTGATTTGCTGAACGAGAAAGGCAATCAGATCATTTCCATCGGCCCAAACGATTCCGTGTTCCAGGCCCTGGCCAAGATGTCCCAGCACAACGTGGGCGCTCTGCTGGTGATGGAAGGCGAAAAGCTGGTGGGCATCTTTTCCGAACGCGATTACGCGCGCAAGATCGTTCTCTACGGCGGCGCCTCCGCCGAGACCAAGATTCACCAGATCATGACCGCCAAGGTTTTTCACGTCAGCCGCGACCACGGACTGGACGAGTGCATGGCCATGATGACTGAAAAGCAGTTCCGCCATCTGCCGGTTCTGGATGGCGAGAAGGTTGTCGGCGTCATTTCCGCCACCGACCTGATTCGCGAATCCATCTCCCAGCAGGATCTGGCCGCCAACCAGTATTGAGCCCCAAACTCACGCTTGGTTAACTGCTTTTTCCACAGCTAATTAAGGTAAGTTCTCGCTTCCTCAAAGCGGGCCGAGAACCAGCCGGAGCGCAGATTCTCCGTCCGCACCTTGCCTTGGGTCGACGGCGCATGGACGAAGCGGCCGTCGCCGATGTAGATACCCACATGGGAGTAAGCCCGGTTGCGGGTGTTGAAGAACACCAGGTCACCGGGCTTGATCCTGTCGCCGGCCACCGGCTTTCCTTTGCGTGCAATATCGGACGCGGAGCCGGCCAGTTTGACGCCGGCAGCCTTCTCGAACACATAGCTGACCATGCCGCTGCAATCCAGCCCGGCCTCCGGGTTCTTGCCGCCGAAGCGATAGCCGGTTTCCACCAGCCCGAGGGCAAACAACACCACGTCGTAGGCCTTGTCGCTGGCAGCCTCCCGGTCCAAGTTCTTGCCCCGGCCCGCGGCTTCTCCCGCCACGGGGGCCGGCGGCGAGGACCCCAGCAGCCCGCAGCCTGCAAGCAGCAGAGCGGAGCCAGCGGCGATAGCGCCGCGAAACAGGGTACGACGATGGCTAGGCTCAGACATGGAGCGAGTCTAATCTCCGGTAGACTTCCTCGTATCGGCAGACAACCGGAGAAAATCCATGCAATTGCGCGATCCCCAACTGCTCCGCAGCCAGGCCCTGATTGACGGCGCCTGGGTCACGGGCGCCACCACCTTCCCGGTGACCAACCCCGCTAGCGGGGTCGTGCTGGCCGACGTGGCCGACCTAGGCGCAACCGAGACCCGCCAGGCCGTCGATGCCGCCAACCGGGCCCTTCCCGCCTGGCGCAACCTGACGGCAAAACAGCGCTCCGCCGTGCTGCGCAAGTGGCTCGACCTGATTCTCGCCAACGCCGACGATCTGGCCCTGCTGATGACCTCGGAGCAAGGCAAGCCCCTGGCCGAGGCGCGTGGCGAGGTGGGCTACGGCGCCAGCTTCATCGAGTGGTACGCCGAGGAAGCGAAGCGGGTCTATGGCGACACCATTCCCTCCGCCAACGCCAACAACCGCATCGTCGTCCTTCGCCAGCCCATCGGCGTGGTGGCCGCCATCACACCGTGGAACTTCCCCAATGCCATGATTACCCGCAAGGTGGCGCCGGCCCTGGCTGTCGGCTGCACGGTGGTCATCAAGCCCGCCGAGCAGACGCCCCTCTCGGCCCTGGCACTTGGGGAACTGGCAATCCGTGCCGGCTTCCCGCCCGGCGTCTTGAACATTATCACCGGCTCCGCCGCTTCGGCGCCGGTGATTGGCGGCGAACTGACGGCCAACCCCATCGTGCGCAAACTCTCCTTTACCGGCTCGACAGAAGTGGGGCGGTTGTTGATGGCCCAATGCGCGCCGACGGTGAAGAAGGTTGCCCTGGAGCTCGGCGGCAACGCACCGTTCATCGTTTTCGACGATGCCGACGTGGCAGCCGCCGTCGCCGGAGCCATGACCTCCAAGTACCGTAACGCCGGCCAAACCTGCGTCTGCGCCAACCGGCTGCTGGTTCAGGACGGCATCTATGAGGACTTTGCCACCCGCCTTGCGGAGCAGGTACAGTCTCTACAGGTTGGCGACGGAGTGGAAGTGGGTACTAACCAAGGCCCCCTGATCGACACCGCCGCCCTGGCCAAGGTGGAAGAACTGGTGGCAGATGCGGTCGCCAAGGGCGCGCGGGTGCTATGCGGCGGCAAGCGCCACAACCGTGGCGGCACCTTCTATGAACCAACGGTGCTCGCCGACGTGACGCCTGCCATGCGCGTGGCACGGGAGGAGATTTTCGGTCCCGTGGCGCCGTTGTTCCGCTTCAAGGACGAGGCGGAGGTGATCGCCATGGCCAATGCCACCGACTACGGCCTCGCGAGCTACTTCTATGCCCGGGACCTGGGTCGCGTCTGGCGTGTCGCCGAAGCCCTCGAATACGGCATCGTCGGCGTCAATACCGGCCTGATCTCGGAAGAATCCGCCCCCTTTGGCGGCATCAAGCAGTCAGGCATCGGTCGCGAAGGCTCGAAATACGGCATCGACGACTTCCTGGAACTGAAGTACGTCTGCCTGTCGATTGCCTAATACGGCGAATAGGACGAGCAAAAGCTACGGCAGTAGCGGTAGGAGTAGCTCTTGGCCCGGCAGTCATCGAGGCAACGCTGGTCCACCAGGGGCGGCAAGGGTGCGCGCTGGGTTCCCTTCGGCTTGACGGCGTCGAAGTAGGGGTTCTGCATCGACCCCGGCTGCTGGGGCAGGGCCGCGCCGCCATTGTTGGAGCCGCCATCGCACATCATCATGCACTGCACCGCCGGCTGGCCGGAGCGGGTGCATTCCTGGACGCAGATCATGTCCGCGCCCTGGGCCAGAGCCATGAAAGCCAGGCCCAGGCTTGCCATCATTGTCTTTACGCCAAGTTTCATGGAAGTCTCCTTGGAATTTCAGGCCGGGGTTGGGCGGCCACTGCGACTGCGCTGGATGCGGCGACGGTCAATCCACCAGGCCAGCATAGGGATCAAAACGAACGAACCGGGCAATACGAGGACAACCAGATAGGGAGAAATTTGTCCCAAGGCCCGGAGTTGCGACATCAGTTCCCGCCGTTCCGCCGGCGTCCAGTGCTGGCCGTTGCGGTGTTTCATCAGCAGCGGCATCAGGCCCTTGATCTTCAGTACCTCGGCCAGCAGGCGGTCGCGTTCCCGCGCCTGGGCGTCGAGCATGCCGGGTAAACGGGGCCGCATGGCGAACGACCCTCAGCGCGAGGCGAGGAAGGATTCGAGGCGACCCAAGCCGCCGCGTAGTCGCGTCCACACACGCCAGGCAAGAACGCCGCGGCCCAGCCAGCGCCAGATGAAGGTGGGTCGCGCTACCAGCACCGCGACCGCAACGGCAACCAGCACCTCCGGGTTGCGGCGCAGCCAGCGGCCGGCACAACGTAGCTGGTCGGCGGCGGCGAAGAGGGGATGCAGCCCGGCCGCGTGTTGAGCCAAGGCCTCGCGCTGATCGGCAATCTGAAGCTGCAGGCGCTGCTTTTTCAGCGCCAGTTCTAGCTGCTTCGGGCTCATTCGGAGCCCAGGGCGGCCCTATCCCGCTCCAGTTCAGCCAAGCTGGCGGCGAACAAGCGTGACTTGGAACGCGCCAAGCCCAGGGTCACCATCATTGCAACACCGCCACCACCGAGGAAAAGGGCCGTAAAGACCCCGAGAACCAACAAACGATTGTTGTCCCAAAGCAGGACGGTGAGAAATATGGCGAGGAAAATCAGGCCGGCCGCCAGCAGCACAAAGGCCGCTGCTCCATAGACCAGCATACCGAGAAGTCGCGCCTTCTCTTCCTCCAACTCGGTGGCAAGCAGTTCCAGCCGGGTCTTGGCCATGCCAAGACCAGTGGTCAGCAACCCCTTGAGGGAGGCGAACAGCCCGCCAGGGCGGGCCGAATCAACCATGGATCAACGACGGCCGATCAGCAGACCGACGATAAAACCAAAACCGGCGGCGATGCCAACGGAACGCCAAGGGTTGTCCTGCACGTAGTCGTCGGTCACGCGGCCCACGGCCTTGGCCTTGTCCACCACCACCGCTTCGGCTTCAGCGAGCTTGATGCGGGCAGCGGCGAGGCGGTCTTGCAGCTTGGCACGCAGATCGGCCGCCTTGTCGCCGGCGGAGTTGGCGGTGGCGCGAAGAAGTTCTTCCGCGTCGGCAATCACGACCTTGACGTCGGAGATCAGTTTGTCTTTGCTAACTTGGCTCATGTCGCTCATGGAGTTCCCCTAACAAAATAATCGGTACTTCAGTGTCCAAGGCTACCGGTTTCGCCACCGAGGTGCAATGACAATGGTCAAATTAATGCGCCATAGTCGATGTCAGGCTGATATCCAGGCGATATTGCGATTGGTGCAATAATGAAACCCGTTGCTGGGAGGAAGTCATCATGCGCCTTATCCTTTGCAGGCAAGCGTTCGTTGCTTATTTCGGTCGTGTTGCGACACACGCCGCGCTTCTGTTGGCATTGTGCGGAGGAGGCATGGCACATGCCGCCGACACTTATACGTTCGGGGTCGTCCCCCAGTTCGAGCAGCGCATGCTCTTCACGATCTGGAAGCCGATCATAGATGAGCTGTCCAAGCGCACTGGCCTCGATCTCCAACTCGCCACGGCCTTGACCCTGGCCGAATACGAGCGCGACCTGTCCAGCGGCAGGTTCGACTTCGTATACGTCAATCCTTATCACGTCGTGTATCTGGCGCAACGCCAGCCCTATATTCCTCTGGTCCATGACAAGATTCCCTTGCGCGGCATCGTCGTGGTGCGCAAGGACTCCCCGGTTAAATCCCTTGCCGAGTTGAACGGCAAGACCTTGGCCATTCCGTCATTCAACGCCCTCGGCGCCAGCCTGATGGTTCGCGCTGATCTCGACCATCTGTTCAAGGTCAAAATGAAGCCAGTCGTCGTCAAGACGCACAGCTCGGTCTATTTGAATGTGGCGAACGGTTTGACCGAGGCCGGCGGCGGCGTCGAAAAATCCTTGCGGCAACAGGATGCGGCGGTGCAGAACCTCCTGCGGATCATCTACACCACCCGCGACTTGCCCTCCCATCCCATCGCGGCGCACCAGCGCGTTCCCACGGAAGTGCGCGAAAAGCTCAAGCGCGCCATTCTCGACCTTGCTGCCACCGAACGCGGCAAGGCGCTATTGGCTGGCGTGCCGATGACCGAGGTCGTGCCGACGTCCTTCGACGAATTCCTGCCGATGAAGAAATGGGGCCTCGACGCCTACTGGGTCGATTGACCGGCAATACACATTGAACCTACGGCGAAAACTCCTCGTTCCCTTGCTGGTCGTCAGCGCGGCGACCGCCGGATATTTGTATCAATTCTGGATTCCGGCGTCGTTGCAACGGGCAGAAACCGCCCAGCTGCAGTTGATTGAGCGCCACCTCGATAGCGTGGTGGAGGGCCTGGTGCCGCCGCTGCTCAGCAATCAGTTGGCGATGGCGCACGAGAACCTTCGCGCACTTCAGGAAAAAAATCGGGACTGGGTGAATGTGCGGCTGATCGACACGGCGGGACGCCAACTCTATCCGCTACTGACTGGGCAAGCCGGGGGCGATGGGGTCGGACCGGACCAAAAGAAGCTGATGGTGCCGATCCACCTTGCCGACACCACACTCGGGACGCTGACGGTCGTGGTCGACATGGGACCATTCCTGGCGGACGAACGGACGCGACATCGCACCCTTCTGGTCATGCTGCTTGGCATCGTATTCATCATTGCGCTGACCATCGGGCTGTTGCTTGAGCTTGCCGTGATCCGGCCGGCGCGAAAGCTGGCCAACGCCTCGCGGGAAATGGCGGCACGGCATTTCGATGCGCCACTGCCTGCCATCAGTGCCGACGAGATCGGCGCACTGGTACAAAGTTTCGCCGCCATGCGCCACGATCTTGAACGTCATCGCGACGAGTTGATTCATGAAATCGACGAGCGCAAGCAGGCTCAGGTGAAGCTCCATCAGCAACAGGAACATCTGGAAGATTTGGTGCGCCTCCGCACCGCCGAACTTGAACAGGCACGGGACGCGGCCGAGGCGGCGAATCGCGCCAAGAGCGTCTTTCTCGCCAACATGAGCCATGAGCTGCGCACACCGCTCAATGCCGTGCTCGGCTTTTCCGAGCTGATGGCGCGGGACGCCGAGGCGACGCCGGCGCAACGCGACAATCTCGACGTCATCAATCGCAGCGGACGCCATCTGCTGGCCATGATTAACGACGTGCTCGATCTCTCCAAGATCGAAGCCGGCCGCATGGAACTCAAGCCGGAAGCCATGTGCCTGCCGGAAATGCTCGATGACATCGCAACCATGTTCCGTGTCCGCACCAACGACAAGGGCCTGAGATTCCTGCTCGACTGTCCCCAGAACTTGCCGCGCTACGTCCGACTCGACCCCGGCAAGCTGCGTCAGGTATTGATTAACCTGCTCGGCAATTCGGTCAAATTCACTGCGGAAGGCGGCATCACTCTGCGCGTCGCGGCTCGGCCAGGCGCCGACGCGGCCAACCTGAGGCTGGTCTTCGAGGTGGAGGATAGCGGCTGCGGCATTCCACCCGATCAGTTGCCCACGATTTTCACTCCCTTCGTGCAGTTGGCACACGAAGGCTTGCAGCAGGCAGGCAGCGGCCTGGGGCTGACCATTTCGCAACAGCTGGTGCACATCATGGGTGGCGAGATCACGGTTTCAAGCCAGCTTGGCCGGGGGTCCGTGTTTCGTTTCGATATTCCGGCCACCCTCAGCGCAGCCCCCGCCGCACGGGAGGAACGTGGCGCACCGCGAGTGCTCAGACTAACGCCCGGCCAGGAGCGCAAGAACGTTCTCGTTGTTGACGACAAGCCGGAAAACCGCCAGCTGTTACGTCAGTTGCTGGAATCGGTGGGATTCGTCGTGCGGGAGGCTGAGGACGGCGGGGCATGCCTGCGCGAGTTCGAGCAATGGCATCCCGACTTGATCTGGATGGATATGCGCATGCCGGGCATGGACGGCTACGAAGCCACCCGACGCCTGCGCCTGCTGCCCGGCGGTCAGGCAGTCAAAATCCTGGCGGTAACGGCCAGTGCCTTCGAGGAACAGCGCGCCGCCATCGTGGCTGCCGGATGCGACGATGTGCTGCACAAGCCCTACCGGGCCAGCGAGATTTTCGACGCCATGGCGGGGCATCTGGGCGTACGTTTCGACCTTGAGGCTGCGGCTGGCGAAGATTTCGGTAGCGCCGATTTCAGTACCTTGCCGCGACCGGTCATCGAACGGCTGCGCGCGGCGGCACAAACCCTGGATACCCAGGCGGTCCTCGACCTGGCCAAGGAAGTCGAGGGGAATTCCCCTGCGGTGGCGCACCGCATGCGCGAACTCGTGAAGGGTTATGACTTCGATGCGCTGGACAGATGCGCGGCAGCAGCCGAAGCCAAAAGCTAGTCAGATACCCCGGTCGTAGTCGATCGTCAGCGGTGCGTGGTCAGAGAAGCGCTGTTCCTTGTACACGGCGACTGTCTTGGCCTGGGCGGCAATGCCTGGCGTTGCGATCTGGTAGTCGATGCGCCAACCGACGTTCTTGGCCCAGGCCTGACCGCGATTGGACCACCAGGTGTAGGCCTCGCCGGTGGCATCGGGGCAGAGGTGGCGATGCACATCCACCCAGCCTTGCTGGTCGAACACCCGCGACAGCCAGGTCCGCTCCTCGGGCAGGAAACCGGAGTTCTTCTGGTTCGACCTCCAGTTCTTCAGATCTTTCTCAGTATGGGCGATGTTCCAGTCGCCGCACAGCACCATCTCGCGGCCTTCGGCGCGCAGGGCGGCAAGAACGGGGAAGAACTCCGCCAGGAAGTGGAACTTGGCCTCCTGCCGCTCCGGAGAACTCGACCCCGACGGCACATAGACGGAGATGATGGAAAGATTGCCGAAATCGGCCCGCAGGTAGCGGCCCTCGGCATCGAAGCCGGCGTGGCCGATACCCTCGACCACCCGGTCCGGCGCCCGGCGGGAATAGATGCCGACGCCGCTGTAGCCCTTTTTCTCGGCGTAATGGAAGCAGCCGTGATAGCCCGCTGGGGTCTGCATCGCGGCGGTCAGGTCGCCGGCCTGGGCCTTGAGTTCCTGGACGCAGACCACATCGGCCTGGCCCGTGAGCATCCAGTCGAAAAAGCCTTTAGTCGCTGCCGAGCGGATACCATTGAGGTTGGCGGTGACGATACGCATGCGGGTAGAATCCAATTTTTGCCTGATTCGGCCAAGCCATGGATTTTAGCCGCGATTTTCTTGCTTTCGCCTGCGAAAAAGGCGTCTTGCGCTTCGGCGAGTTCAAGACCAAGGCGGGACGCCTCTCCCCTTATTTCTTCAACGCCGGCCTGTTCAGCGACGGCGCTTCCCTCAACGCCCTGTGCGACTTCTACGCCCGTGCCGTGCTGGCCTCCGGTCTTCAGTTCGACGTGCTGTTCGGGCCGGCTTACAAGGGCATTGCGCTGGCCGCCGGCACCGCCATGGCCCTGGCGCAAAAAGGTCACAATCTGCCCTTCTGCTACAACCGCAAGGAAGCCAAGGACCACGGCGAGGGCGGCGTTCTGGTGGGGGCCGAACTCAAGGGCCGGGTGCTCATCATCGACGACGTGATTTCCGCCGGCACTTCGGTGCGGGAATCCGTGGAACTGATCTGCGCCGCCGGTGCCACCCCCGCCGGTGTGCTGATCGCCCTCGACCGCCAGGAGCGGGGCCAGGGCGAACTGTCGGCGGTGCAGGAGGTGGAAAAAAGCTACGGCATCCCGGTCATCGCCGTCGCCGCCCTGGCCGACCTGATCGCCTACCTGTCGGGCCACCCCGATCTGGAACGCTATTTGCGGGCCGTTACGGCCTATCGTCAACAGTACGGAATCGAGGCCTGAAAATGCGCTTGTCGTCCCTCCTTTTTTCCTGCGGCGTCCTGCTGGCGGGTTCCGCCCTGGCGCAAAGCCGCAGCTACTGCTGCGTTGATGGCGACGGCCGCCAGCAGTGCGGCAATGTCTTGCCTGCCGCTTGCTACGGCAAGGCCTACCGGGAGCTGGATGCCAGCGGGCGCACCATCAAGCGCTTCGACCCCGCCCTGACCCCGGAACAAAAGGCGCAGAAGGAAAAAGAACTGGCCCTGAAGAAGGAACTGGAGCGCCAGGCCCAGGAAGAATCCCGCCGCAACCGGGCCCTGCTCAACACCTACGCCGGCGAAAAGGATATCGACGCCGCCCTGGAAAAGGCCCTGGTGGAGCTTGAAAAGTCGGTCAAGGCCGCCCACGACAAGCTGGCCGAAGCCACCAAGCGCAAGGACAAGTTGATGGGGGAAGCCGAGTTCTACAAAAAGAAGGGGATGCCGCCCGAACTCAAGCGCCAGATGCAGGACAACGAGGCCGAAATCAAGGCCAAAGAGAAGGAACTGCAAGCCCGCGAGCAGGAGCGGGAGGACATCCGCAAGCGTTTCGAGGACGAAAAAACGCGTTATCGCGAATTGTCAAAGCGGCCACTGCGCAGCATGCCGCCAGGGATGGCGGGAGACACCAGCTCGCGGCCGCGCTGAGCTGACTTTTCTCCTGCCCTGGAGGCCGCATCATGGCGGCCTTCCAGGCTTGCCTGCCGCAAACCGCCATTCTGCGCGGCTTCCAGGGCAGGTGCCTAATCAGGCCCCCAGCTTCTTCTTCAGCAGTTCATTCACCTGGGCCGGGCTGGCCTTGCCCTTGGTGGCTTTCATGACCTGGCCAACCAGGGCATTGAAGGCCTTTTCCTTGCCGGCGCGGAATTCTTCTACCGACTTCGGGTTCGCCGCCAGCACCTCGTCGATGATGGGTTCGATGGCCGAAGCATCGGTGACCTGCTTCAGGCCCTTGGCCTCGATCACGGCGTCGGCGTCCTGGCCTTCGCCGGCCCAGAGAGCCTCGAACACGTCCTTGGCGATCTTATGGGAGATGGTGTTGTCGGCGATGCGCTTAACCACGCTGGCCAGTTGGGCCGCCGAGACCGGCGAGGCCTCGATCTCCATGGCTTCCTTGTTGAGCCGCGCCGCCAGTTCGCCCATGACCCAGTTGGCGGCGGACTTGGCGTTGTCTTTGCCGGCGGCGGCCACAACGGACTCGAAATAGGCCGCTGTCTCGCGCGTCGCCGTCAGCCCGGTAGCGTCGTAGGCGGAAAGCCCATACTCCGCCTCGAAGCGCGCCTTCATGGCCACCGGCAGTTCCGGCATGCCGGCCTTCACCTCGGTCTTCCAGGCCTCGGTGATTTCCAACGGCAGCAGGTCGGGATCGGGGAAGTAGCGGTAATCCTGGGCGTCTTCCTTGGAGCGCATGGAGCGGGTCTCGCCGGTATCCGGGTCGAACAGCACGGTGGCCTGCTGGATCTTGCGGCCTTCCTCGATCTCGTTGATCTGCCACTGGATTTCGTAGTTGATCGCCTGCTCAAGGAAACGGAAGGAGTTCAGGTTCTTGATCTCGCGTCGGGTGCCCAGGGGCGCACCGGGGCGGCGCACGGAGACGTTGGCGTCGCAGCGGAAGCTGCCTTCCTGCATATTGCCGTCGCAGATGCCGATCCAGCGCACCAGAGCGTGGAGGGCCTTGGCGTAGGCCACGGCTTCGGCGGCGGAACGCATGTCGGGCTCGGTGACGATCTCCAGCAGCGGAGTGCCGGCGCGATTGAGGTCAATGCCAGACTTGCCGTGGAAGTCTTCATGCAGCGATTTGCCGGCATCCTCTTCCAGGTGGGCGCGGGTCAGGTGGACGAATTTCTCATTCTCGCCGACCTGGATCGTCAGGCCGCCGCCCACCACCACCGGCAGTTCGAACTGGCTGATCTGGTAGCCCTTGGGCAGGTCCGGGTAGAAGTAGTTCTTGCGCGCAAACACCGAGCGCGGGGCAATCTCGGCGCCGACAGCGAGGCCAAACTTGATGGCGCAGACCACAGCCTCCCGGTTCAGCACCGGCAACACGCCGGGCAGGGCGATATCCACCGCGCAGGCTTGGGCGTTGGGCGCCGCGCCGAAGGCGATGGAAGCGCCGGAAAAGATTTTCGACTTGGTTTGCAGTTGGGCGTGGGTTTCCAGCCCGATCACGACTTCCCATTGACTCATGGCAACACTTTCACGAACAGCGACCGGTCTTGGCTTCCACCAGGATCGGCCAGAGATAATCGAAGGACTCGCCGCTACATTGAGCCTGGCAGTCGCGGAAGGCCACGGTGACGCGGCCGGTCTGCTCCCAGACGCGCACGGCGCAGGCATTGCCGGTGGTTTTCAGGGTCACCGTCGGCAGGGTTTCGGACTGCTGAAAGTCCTTCAGGTCGAAGCGGCAGGTGCCGCGCTTGGGAATCGTCACCTCGGCCAGCAGACGCTTCACATCGGCTTCCTTCACCTGAATGTCGAGGCGGCCGCGATAACCCGTGGGTTCACGGAAGGTGCAGCGGGTCTTGACGTTGAGGGGCCGCGTCGGGATCGGCGCCAGCTTGCGGTTGGCCAGATGCTTGAGGGGTTGATTCTGCAACGGCGGCTCGGCGGCGGGCGGCGGCGGAACCACCACCACGGCGGGTGGCAGCGGTTCCGGCGTAGCGCAACCGGCCAAAAGAACGGCCAGGGTGCAGGCGGCGGCAGCCGCTACCCGCATCTCAGTCCAGCCCGCCCGGCGCACGGCGATGCCAGTCGGTGGCCTGCTGGTAGCGGTGGGCCACGTTCAACATCTTCGCCTCGGCGAACCAGGGGCCGATCAGTTGCAGGCCCACCGGCATGCCACCCTGACCGAAGCCACAGGGCAGGGACATACCGGGCAAGCCGGCCAGATTCACGGCGATGGTGTAGATATCCGAGAGGTACATCTGCACGGGGTCTTCGCTCTTGGCACCGAAGGGGAAAGCCACCGAGGGCGAGGCCGGCCCCATGATCACGTCGCAGTCCTTGAACGCCGCCTCGAAGTCGGCGGCGATCAGGCGGCGGACCTTCTGCGCCTGCAGGTAGTAGGCGTCGTAATAGCCGTGGGACAGCACGTAGGCGCCGATCAGAATGCGGCGCTTGACCTCGGCGCCGAAGCCTTCGGCGCGGCTCTTGCAGTACATGTCGTTGAGGTCGCCGTAATCGGCGGCCCGATGGCCGTAGCGCACGCCGTCGAAGCGGGACAGGTTGGAGCTGGCTTCCGCCGGGGCGATGACGTAATAGGCCGGGACCGAGAGACCGGAGTTGGGCAGGCTCACTTCGACCGTGGTGGCACCGAGTTTGCGGTATTCGTCCAGAGCTGCCTCCACGGCGGCGCGCACGTCGGCGTCCATGCCGGCGCCGAAGAACTCTTTGGGCAGGCCGATGCGCAGGCCGTCCAGAGGCTTGTCCAGGTCACGGGCGTAGTCTTCGGCCGGGCGTTCCAGGCTGGTCGAATCCCGCTCGTCGAAGCCGGCCATGGCGTTAAGCATCAGGGCGCAGTCCTCGGCGGTCTTGGCCATGGGGCCGGCCTGGTCGAGTGAGGAGGCGAAGGCGATCATGCCCCAGCGGGAAACCACGCCGTAGGTCGGCTTGAGGCCGGTGAGGCCGCACAGGGCGGCGGGCTGGCGGATCGAGCCGCCGGTGTCGGTGCCGGTGGCCGCCGGCGCCAGGCGCGCGGCCACGGCAGCAGCAGAGCCGCCCGAGGAACCGCCGGGTACCCGGCCGGTGTCCCAGGGGTTCTTCACCGAGCCGTAGAAGGAGGTCTCGTTGGACGAGCCCATGGCGAACTCGTCCATGTTGCACTTGCCCAGAGTCACCACGCCGGCGGCCGCCATGCGCTCCACCACGGTGGCGTCGTAGGGCGAAACGAAGTTGCCGAGCATCTTCGAGCCGCAGGTGGTACGCCAGCCTTCGGCACAGAAGATGTCCTTGTGGGCGAGCGGGATACCCAGCAGCGGCCCCGTCTCGCCAGCGGCACGGCGGGTGTCCGCCGCCTGAGCCTGGGCCAGGGTCTTGTCCCGATCCACCGTGATGAAAGAATTCAGGGTCGGATTCAGGCGCTCGATGCGGTCGAGAAACAGGCCCGCCAGTTCCACCGCCGAGACCTTCTTGTCCGCCAGGGCGGCGGAGAGTTGCTTGAGGTCGGAATGGATCATTCGATCACCTTCGGCACGAGATACAGCCCGGCTTCCGTCTCGGGCGCAATGGCCTG
>Ga0316605_10000063_pt1 | contig 133089 bp, 108 predicted proteins | sample OWC_soil_day20_n_FD_207666 | JGI IMG/M metagenome (GOLD analysis project Ga0316605, IMG submission 207666) | Wetland soil microbial communities from Old Woman Creek delta, Ohio, United States - OWC_soil_day20_noCT | ecosystem: Environmental > Terrestrial > Soil > Wetlands | place: USA: Ohio...
TTTTCATGCCGATTGTTTTTTTGCTGTACTGGCTGGTTTTTAACCGTTCAGTTACTTTGCGTAATGCCTTTTTGCTGGTTGCAAGTTATGCTTTTTACAGTTTTTGGGACTGGCGGTTCCTGTTTTTACTACTTTTCAGCTCGCTGGCCGATTTTATTCTGGGTCTTCAGTTGCACAAAACATCCGACAATCAACCCCGCAAACGAAAAATATGGCTTTATTGCAGTTTGGCAATCAATTTTGGAATTCTTGGCTTTTTCAAGTACTATAATTTTTTTACCGAAAGTTTTGTCGAGGCATTTACGATCTTTGGTCGCGAACTGAATTACGAGCCGCTTAAAATTATTCTTCCGGTAGGGGTGAGTTTTTACACCTTCCAGTCGCTGACTTATATCATCGGGATATACAAGCGGAAAGTGGAACCTACGAACCGAATTATTGATTTCCTCGCGTATGTAAGTTTCTTCCCTCAGCTGGTAGCCGGACCAATCGAACGGGCTGCTCATTTTCTGCCGCAATTTCATACTCCAAAGGTATTCAGTTATAAAAACTGCCAGACCGGGTTACTGCTCATCGCTTTTGGTTTGTTCAAAAAGATTGTCATCGCCGACCGCCTGGCTGTGTTTGTGAACGGAGTGTATGGCGATATACCTTCGGCCGGAGGAATTTCGCTGCTAGTATCGGTTCTGTTTTTTGCTTTCCAGCTCTACTTCGACTTCTCGGCTTATTCAGATATTGCCATCGGTTCAGCCCGTCTGCTGGGTTTTGAACTGATGACCAACTTCCGAAGACCATATCTTTCCAAATCTTTTTCCGAATTCTGGACACGCTGGCATATTTCTCTTTCAAGCTGGTTCAGGGATTACGTTTATTTCCCACTGGGTGGAAGCCGTCGGGGTACCCGCCGCACCATGATTAATGTGATGATCGTTTTCCTCTTGAGCGGTTTGTGGCACGGCGCATCCTGGAATTTTGTTATCTGGGGAGGTGTCAACGGCTTATTCCTGATAATTTTCGACAGGATATTCAAACTTGAACAGCCCGGGAGTATTAAAAAATACCTGGCTCCGGTATTTGTTTTCTGCAGCTGGGCAGTGTCGCTCATCTTCTTCAGGGCACAGACTTTTGCCGATGCTATTTCGGTTTTCACTCATGCAGGCTTAGCAGGAAGTGATTTGCTTTACAACTTTGGCCTGAAAGCGCCGGAATTAAAATTCGCTTTTTTCATGCTGGCAGCCAGTATGCTCTATGAACTCCTGACCGAGAAGAAAGGCGAAAAACTTGCGGTGTGGTTTTACAACAAACCGGTGATTATTCGATGGAGCCTTTATCTGGCCATCGTTTTCAGCATTATTTATCTGGGCTCGTATGGTTCATCCAACGACAACACGTTTATCTATTTCCAGTTCTAAAGTCATGGCACAACAAAATAATAATAAAACCCGGAAAAAACCTGTAGCCGAACCGGCTAAACAGTCTGTAAAAACAGCTCAGACACAGGTTAAACCGCAAAAACCGCAAACCATATACACGCTGCTGGCTAAGGCAGCCATGTTTTTTCTCGTGGTGGTGGCTGTAGTGAAGTTTACCGACCTGAAAGGCTATTTCAATCCCGATTACACCAACGACCATACCCGCCGTAAATGGAATGCATTCTATCAGTTTACCAAACAGAAACCTGTTGACGTAGTGCTTGTCGGAAATTCACATCTCTATACCGGCATAAATCCCGAAAACTTATCCACTGCGCTCGGAGCCAACTGCTTTATATTGGCTTCACCCGGAACGACCATGACAGATGTTTATTACTGTCTGAAAGAAGCAATCGCTGTGTCAAAGCCAAAAGTAGCCGTAGTCGAAACGTTTGGTATCAATGATTATACGTCGCACGAACTCAAACAGGGAACTCTGTCCGATCAGTTCAAGAGTTTCTCCGCAAGAAAAAACCTGGGGCAAAAACTATGCTCTACCCCCGTGCTTTTCAATTCCAGAAACTATCTTTCGGCATGGTCGAATACGGTACGCAATCATAATTTCATCTTTTCGGATTACAAACAGATTGAGACAAACATACAGTTGAATAAGGAGAAGCTGGAGGAACAACAGGGGCTTTATTTGGGTCGATACATTCGTTTCACTTCCGGTCTGGAAGACAGCACATTGATGAAGTATAATAATATAGTCGGATTTGATGGTAAGAAATTCATCATCAGCAACGAAGCTGAAGAATTCGTGGCTAAAACCGTTCAACTTTGTAAAGAAAATAATGTAAAACTTGTTTTCCTGACCTTGCCCATGTATTACCGCCATTTTAAGGATATGGATGCCTATGTGGCCAAAGTGGCGAAGGTACTTGAGCCTCATCAGCCGCTATGGGAAAATCAGCAGTCACCTTACGATTATAAAGCTTTTACTCCCGAATGTTTTGAAAATACGGTGAAGGAAAATCAGCACATGACCTATTACGGTTCGCTGGTGTCGACGTATAAACTGGCATCTTTTATTCAGAGTAATCTTGCCGGTGTGTTGCCTGACCGCAGCAAGGATATCGAATGGAAAAAACTGTTTTATGGCTATGATGGATATTTTTACAACCATCCGCCTGAAAATGATGGCATCAGTCAGGTGTTGATAAGTAATCAGACGATGGACGGAGTGCCTGTGAAAGAAATTGAACTTGTTCCTTCGCAGCAGGGCTATAAGCAGTTACTTGTGAAGGTTAATAAAAACTCAGGAATTCCGGTTTTAGCAAAAACCATCCGGGTAATGCTGGATGTAAACGTTAACGGGCAGAATCAGACTACTGTGGTGGATGCCGTTTCTTCGTTAGCTTATAATCCTTCCGGACATTATTTGTTCGCATCGCAGCCTCTTGACTATGGAGTTAATGCCGTTCGTGTTAGGAATATATCACTGATAAATTGATAAAAGAGATTTCAGAATAAAAAAAGTCCCGGTTCACTGTTGTGCCGGGACTTTTCAATATAATAAGATTTGATTGTTTATTTTGCAAAGGCATGTCTGTAGCCCTGAACTTTGTTCCATGTTCCGCGTGTGAAGTCTGGAATTTCCACCGGTGCACTGTTGTTATCCAGTGAAATAGCTGTCAGTTCGGTCATGCAGCACCATTCAGCCAGGTCATATACGTCCATGTCCAGCGGAAGTCCGTTGCGCAGACAGTACACGAGGCGATAGTCCATGATGAAGTCCATTCCACCGTGACCGCCCACTTTCTTGGCTGTTTCTTCCAGTTCCTGATGAATAGGGTGTTTGTATTTTGTCATAAGTGCTTTTTTCACGTTTTCTGGAACAAAGCCATGCGCGTTCAGACCCTCGTGGTTGGGAACATCTGTAGTAGAAACCTGTGAAGGACGCAGGCAGTATCCTTCAACCGGATATTTTTCAGCGAAGCCATCGGTTCCGGTCAACTGATACATGCGGCTGTAAGGACGTGGGTTTACTACATCATGTTGTATCTGAAGAGTTTTTCCTTTTTCGGTGCGGATGAAAGTCATGGTGTGATCGCCGTTTTTGAAATCGGTAACTTCCTTGCCGGTTTTTTCTTTAATATAAGCGGACCCGTTTACCGCTTTGGTATCCATAGCAACGAGATAGTTCATTTTATCGCCACGGTGAATGTCAAGCAATTGGCAGGCCGGACCCATTCCGTGGGTAGGATATATATCACCACGATTGTTTTGATTGTAATCCATACGCCAATTATTCCAGTAAGAAGGCCAAAAATCTTCCAGATTGTGAATATAAGAACCTTCAACGTGCAACACTTCGCCGAATAAACCTTTCTGAGCCATATTCAGGGTAGTCAGTTCGAAAAAGTCGTAAACGCAGTTTTCAAGCATCATGCAATGCAGACGTGTTTTTTCCGACATGTTGATGAGCGCCCAGATTTCTTTCATGCTCATGGCAGCAGGCACTTCAATAGCGGTGTGTTTGCCGTGTTCCATAGCATAGAGAGCCATCTCTGCATGGTGTTTCCAATCGGTAGCGATATACACAAGGTCGATATCGTCGCGTTCGCAAAGCTGTTTCCACGCGTCAGTGCTGCCTGAGTATTCCGCAGCTGCAGGTAAACCTGCTTTTTGAAGTGTTTTCTGACTGTTTGTTACACGCTCGGGAAGCAAATCGCAGAGGGCAACAATTTTTACTCCGGGTATATGTGTCCAGCGTTCCACAGCACCGGGACCACGCATTCCAAGACCGATAAATCCAACGCGGACTACATCCAGTTTTGGGGTTACTAAGTTAACAACGTCGGTTTGTCCTTTTGGACGGGAGGGAACTGCCGTTTTGATAGGTTTTACTGCTTTGGCTGCACTGAGAGTTGAACCGGATATCCCGGAGCTGAGCATTATCAGCGCAATCATCAAAAAATTGAAAAGTCTTTTCATAGATTTGATGTTTTATAGATTTTTTTGTTGGTTAAACAGAAACACAAAAGTAACCATTTATCTGAAAGAAATCGTGTCGTTAATTTCAATGCTCCATGAAAAATGTCACAATAAAGCTCAAAAACATCAAAATTCGAAATGTGTGATTTAATCAGTTATTTGTTGAATAATTCCAAAATCATTTGTTCTGAAAATGATTATAGCCTGCTATTTATGATTCCGATATCGTGAAGTGACAGAACTGTTTTTTATGAAAAATGAAAGTTTTATACTGTTATATCGGGCTAATTAATTAATTTTGTGATAAAATACAATCTTCAGTCCCAATACCAATGAATAAACAGAAACAATCCACCCCAAGAACTTTTTCTCCCTGGACCTGGATACCTACTCTCTATTTCGCCGAAGGTATTCCCTATGTTGTAGTAATGACTGTTGCGGTCATCATGTACAAACGTTTAGGTATCTCCAATACCGATATTGCGCTTTATACCGGTTTGCTCTATTTACCCTGGGTGATTAAACCTTTCTGGAGCCCGTTTGTGGATTTGATCCGCACAAAACGCTGGTGGATTATTACAATGCAGTTGATATTGGGTGCCGGTCTGGCCGGAGTGGCATTCCTGATACCTGCACCTTTCTTTTTTCAGGCCACACTGGCTGTCATGTGGCTCATTGCTTTCAGCTCGGCTACGCATGATATTGCTGCCGACGGATTTTATATGCTGGCGCTCAACGGTTCACAACAGTCATTTTTTGTTGGAATCCGCAGCACATTCTACCGGCTGGCCATGATTACCGGACAGGGTATTCTGATTATTCTTGCCGGTTTTCTGGAAACGAGTACCGGACTTGAACCTCTGGAACTGAATGTAAATTCTACAAACAAAATAGTACAGACAGATATCTGGAAAAACGCCGCTACTGCACAATTATCAAATTCATCCGAGGCTGTTTTCACGGCTTTCCCGTCCATGCTCGAAATTCAGACGACAACTATCAGTACGGATTCTCTGCAAAAGATCAGGGATTTCGCAGCCGGTGAAAATCTGAAAAACGGTTTTGTTCTATCAGAAAAGAAAATTGAGAAGAAAAAGAGCTGGTGGCAACGCAATGTCGGAGCTCAATGGACGAATTTTGTATCTGAACCGCTGGGAAATTTTATAAGCCGGAATTTTGGTAAAAAAACAGGAGTACAGGCTTCTGTTTCGGGTAAAGTAGGGAATGCGGCAATTGTTGCTGTAAGACTTAATAAAAAACCCGAAGCAGGCAAAGAAACTATACTCAACACCCGTTTGTCGTCAGGAGACAAGAGTATTGCGCTGATTGGCGGCGAACGTCTGGCATTTAATGAGAAGAACTGGAATAAACCTGCTTATATGGTTGTACAGTTAGATACCAAACTCCAGCGGGAAGTGAATGCCACTTTCAAGGGAACCTCGGGTAACCTGCCTTTGGCCTGGAGTATTACCTTTTATATTTTGTCAGGTTTCTTCCTGCTGCTGTTTATTTACCATCGTTTTGTGTTGCCAAAACCCGCTTCCGATGCTCCGAAAAAACATTCGCCCAAAGATATATTTGTTGAATTCGGACAAACATTTGCTTCTTTCTTTCAGAAAAAAGGTATTGGAGTTGCGATTGCCTTTATGTTACTTTACAGGCTCGGCGAAGCCATGCTTGTCAAACTGTCGTCGCCATTTCTGCTCGATGGACGTGAAATCGGTGGACTGGGACTTACAACCGGTCAGGTGGGACTTGTATATGGTACAGTTGGAGTTGTGGCATTAACGCTTGGAGGAATTGTCGGAGGCATAGCTGCATCCCGCAACGGTCTGAAATTCTGGATTTGGCCGATGGCATTGTGCATAACCCTGCCACACCTCGCGTATCTGTATTTGTCATGGTTTTTGCCTGAAAATATGTTTTTAATCAATGCTGCAGTCGCGGTCGAACAGTTTGGTTATGGTTTTGGATTTACCGCTTATATGCTTTACCTGATTTATTTTTCAGTAGGTGAGCATAAAACCGCACACTACGCGATATGTACCGGATTTATGGCGCTTGGCATGATGCTGCCGGGTATGTTTGCCGGATGGCTCGAAGATATGATCGGTTATCACAATTTCTTCATCTTTGTGATGATTTGCGCTATACCTACACTGGCTGTTATCCCGTTCCTGAAAATAGATAAGGAATTCGGTAAAAAGGAGAAAGAAGAAAAAAAGACACAGGAAGCAGGTTAAAAGGCTAAGGCTAAGCTAAGGCATATGCAAAGATAAAGGCAAAGAAATAGGCTGAGGCATAGGTTAAGGCAAAAGGATATAATATAAAGTAAAAGTAATAATAGTATGAAGATTTTGATTCTCGGAGCAGGTAAGATGGGTACCTTCCTGACCGATGTGCTGTGTATTGATCATGAGGTGGCGCTTTTTGATACCGACCCGAAAAAACTCCGGTTTGTGTTTAACACCTACCGGCTGACGAAGCCTGAAGAAGTGAAAGAGTTTGAACCAGAGCTGATGATAAACTGTGTCACGCTGAAGTACACGATTGAGGCTTTTGAAATGATTCTGCCGTATCTTCCCGTGAATTGTATCATTTCCGATATTGCATCAGTGAAAACAGGTTTGCAGGAATATTATGAAAATTGTGGAAGACCTTATGTCTCCACACATCCCATGTTTGGGCCTACATTTGCCACTCTTGATAACCTGAGTTCTCAAAGCGCTATCATTATTTCCGAATCCGATCACATGGGTAAGGCGTTCTTCAAGGATTTATACCGGTCGCTTCATTTGAGAATCTTTGAATATACGTTCGAGGAGCACGATGAGACCATCGCTTATTCGCTCTCTATCCCATTTGCGTCCACACTGGTTTTTGCATCAGTAATGAAACCTCAGGAAGCTCCAGGTACCACTTTTAAGCGACACATGGATATAGCTCAGGGCTTACTTTCCGAAGACGATTATCTGTTGTCGGAAATTCTGTTTAATCCGAACACCCCGAAACAGGTCGAAAATATACGCAAGGAATTGGCCAGTCTGCTGGATATAATCAATGACAAGGATACCGAACGTATGCAGGCATTTTTGAAAAAAGTAAGAAAAAATATCGAGTTGAAATAACGTAGTTTGTTTGACGGAAGTATTCAGTAGATTTTAATACAATAACAATTTATTAAAAAGCCGATTACAGAAATTTTCTGTAACCGGCTTTTTTGAGAAATCGCACACAACTTATTTTTATTTCTTTATGAATTTACGGATAGCCTTACCTTCGGCGGTGTTAATTTCCATCAGATAGATACCTGAAGCTAAACCGGAAGCATCAATTTCGGTCTTATTGGAATAAGTAGATTGTAAGGCACCCTGTATGTTGTAAATATTTACATTTCCAATTTCAGTAGCGGAAGATATCCACAGCTTTCCGGTAGTTACTCCAGGAAAAACGGTGCAGTTGATATCCATTTTCACTTCTTTCACAGCAGTTCCCGTATTCACAATCCGGTCGGTGTAAATCTTCAGGTCGCCGGCGTTCATGGAAATTGTCATGTTGGTATTCGTAACGTTGAGCACTTCACCACTAAGTAATTCGTACCAGGTTCCGGCTTTGGGGAAATTAGGCAGTGCTGTAATTGGAGCTGATGCATTGAAATTACCCAGCGCTACCATGTTCAAATCGGAGTGACTGAGAGCAATACGTCTCCCTTGATTCCAGTCATTATAAGCAATGTTGAGAGCAAATGATCCCTGAGTAAATGCATTGGGATAAAGCTTGCGCAAGGTGATTATTTTCGAACTCGCATCATAGGCAGCTTTACGGTGTGCCAGACTGAGCCAGCTCCAGGCCGAAGGTTTATTGGCAACATTGCTTCCGCCAAAATTAAGACTGTAATCGTAGCCCATCTCTCCAAACTGCCAGATCATTTTCGGACCAGGTATGAGTGTTGTGAAAGCAATGTTAAGCGGTACACGTTTTGAAACACGATAAACCGAATCGGTTTGCATTGTTCCAGCTCCGAACGATTTGGCTTTATAGAAATTGCGTTCTTCATCATGGCTTTCGGCATAACCTACCCACTGACGTGGAGATGAATTCATTCCGCTGAAATCGCTGTCTGCCTGATAACCCATGGCTGCCTGTGAATAAGCATTGTTATTTTTTCCCCACAGATACATGCCTGCACCGGCAAATTCATTTTGTTCGTTGGCTTCACCTAAATGCTCAAGTATAAACATCACGTCCGGTTTGGCTTCTTTTGCTGCATTGTAGTAGTCATTTAAAATCGCTATGCGCGATGCATCGTACGAATCGGCTGTATTGTATTGGGTAAAACCTTTGCCCAAATCCATACGATATCCGTCAACCTTGTACTCGTTAATCCAGTATTTCAGTACACGTCTGAAATGTTCCCTGGTGCCCGAAAACGAATGGTTGAAATCATTGAAAACGCTATAAGCATGAGGGGCAACAGGATTCATCCAGGGATTATTTGCTGCGGGTCTGTTGTTTGCACCATCCCAGTAGAGAGCTGCAAACGGACTGTTTCCGGTCGCATGGTTGAAAACCATGTCCAGAATTACAGCTATACCTCTTTTATGACATTCATCAATGAATTTTTTATACTTTTCGGAAGTTCCGTAAGCTTTATCAATGGCAAAGAAATGGCTTGGGTTGTAACCCCAGCTTTCATTACCGTCAAATTCCTGTATAGGCATAAGTTCAACAGCTGTTACTCCCAGTGTTTTCAGATAATCAAGTTTTGTAAGGGCGGCATCAATGGATTTTTCAACCGTGAAATCTCTGAACAGCATTTCGTAAATGATCATATTCTGCTTTGATGGCATTGTAAATGCCGGTATCTCCCAGTTATAAGCAGGTTTATTGCTTTGCAATGTAGCAACAATACCTATCGTTTTTCCTTCGGGATAGGCGGGTAAATTGGGATATCTTACGAACTTTTCGTTAATCCATTTATCGTTCCAGGGGTCGAGTACAAGTTCAGCATAAGGATCTGATACACGCAGTGTACCATCCACCAGATACTGGAAACCATAGAGCTTTCCGGGTGTAAGTCCGGTGATAGTAATCCACCAGTAATCTCCGTCTTTCTTCAGCTGATATTCATTCTTCTGCGCCCAGTTATTCATGTCTCCAATCAGGAAAACATTAGTTTTTCCCGGAGCATACATGATGAGGGTAGCTTGTGTCCCGTCGGCAGAATAGGTTATTCCGTCTTTGTAACCGGCAGGTCTTGGCTGGTTTTGTACAGGAGCTGCCACATTCACATTCACCGTATCGTACTTGATTTCAGTGCCGGCTGTTGCTTTGGCAATAAGCTGGTAATCTTTACTCTCTGAGTAAGTGAATGATTTTGAAAGAGTTGTTGCAGATGGTGCTGTGGCTACGCTTGATCCGTTGATAAATAATTCCAGATCGGCAGCAATAGATGAAGTAAAAGTGATTGTTTCTGAAGTTCCAATAGCTACTGATTTATCTGCAGCTGGATTAGTGAAACCCACATTCAAACCGGCATCATATACAGTGAGCATAATATCCCGGGGACTTGACACTGTTCCGTCTTTTCCTTCCTTTGTTTTTAAGCCGTTGCGAAATACAAAAGCAAGTTTTTTTACGACTTCTCCGGTTGTAAGACCATAATAACCCGTCATATTGGGTGTAATTAATAACTGCCATTTATTATTTCCAAGCGAGGTTAGTTTATATTTTGCTGAATTGTCACCCCATGTTGGAGCGTGTTTCCAGTCAGTATCGCTTGTACTTACATTTGTAATTACTCCTGTGTGCGCATAAACTCCGTCTGCACCGGTGTAATCTTTAAGTCCGGCAGTACCGAGTGTCGCGTCATAAGTTATTTCAATTACACCATTATAATCTTTGGTTACAAAAGCCGGGTTTGATGTTATTATCTGCGCCCAACTCGTCAGTGAAAATACAAAACAGAACAAGGTTAAAAGAGTAGTTTTCTTCATGATTAATATAATTATAGGATTATGATATCAGAGTTTTTTCTTTTTAGGATTAAATGGTTGTTAAACAGTTACAAAAATAGTGCAAATTTTAAGTCTTACTGAGTATTAACTTCCGATTTGATTTTAGAATTGGTGCAAACGTTTGAAAAATGTGTTGCGCTGTAAATTAACAGATTAGGTTTGTATATAATATGTACGGAAATAATAGTGCCGGATGTTGGAATTATCCGGCACTATACTGAATATAAACTTCTTATTAGGGACTTATTTATCTGATTTTTTTAATATCACAGCTTTCATTGGTTTCAACCGGATATTTCGGTTTCCGTAATTTTTTCCGCTCAGCAAATCTGTAAAATTACCTTCGGGTAACTTGAAATCACCTTGGTAATCTTCCATATTAAACAAAACAACGATTTCATTCTTATCGTCTGAACGTGTATAACCCAGTTTCTTTCCTTCATTCACGGTGAAACTGAATTCACCCAAAGAAAGTACAGGGTTATCTTTTCTGATCCGAATGAGTTTTTTATAGAATTCAAAAAGTTTCTTGTCAAACCGGATTTTATCATAGGATTTCTCCCCCGGCTGAAAATTATTCCTGTATTCTTTTTCCATTTTCAGTTCAGGCCACATCAGCGGTTTGCGGCAGTTTGGATCGTCGGCACCCCACATACCCATTTCATCGCCGTTCCATATTTGTGGTGATCCTTTGGTGGTGAAAAGGTGAACCAAATACAACCTTAGCCGTTCGTAAGCTTCTTTATCGGGTTTGCCGGTTTTATACAACGGATTTTCATTCGGATTTGCATGATATTTATACGCGTTCGTGTTGTAAAAGTCGGTGAGAAGGCGAGGAGCATCGTGTGTGGAGGATACGTTCATCATGGCATAAACAAAATCTTCTGGTATGCGGTTCCACTGATATTCGAGACTGTCCCTGAATTGCCTGGCGTCAATTTTATCGTCGGTATTAACAAAAAAACTGCGTGCCGGTTTATATACCTGATAATACATCACTGCATCAAAGATATTGCCTTTCATGTAGGGAGCAGGATCCATAAGTTTTTTTGGCCATTGTTGCCACCATATTTCACCAACCAGATATGCTTCGGGATTGATGCTTTTAACATACAGACGGTAATCGCGCCAAAATCCCATTCCAATTTGTTCTGCCACATCCAGCCGATACCCGTCAATGCCTTTTGATATGTCGCCATCGGGAGCCAGCCAGCGTTTTGTAACATCGAAAATATGCTGTTTTGCTCCATCATTAATGTTTCCTTCATAAGGCAATCCGTTTACACGCGGTGTGGTTATATTTACTTTTTTCAATTCCGGCATATACGCGTTACCGTACCATCCCTTGTACGAAAATTCGTTTTCCGGAGTATCGGGGTTATCAAAGGTACTAATCTCGTACCAGTCTTTATACTTTGAGTTAGCCTGATTTTTTAAGATATCCAGCCATGCCCAAAAGTTGGTTCCGGTATGATTCCATGAGTAATCCAGAATAACGCGGATACCTCTTTTGTGAAGCTCGTCCACCAGTTTCAGAAACAATTTATCGGCTGAGGTCCATTTCCAGGTTGCCGGATCGCCGGGATTTTCGGAGGCCATGATTTTTTTATCACCTTCCGGATCGGGGCCGAAGTTGATATCAATGTGGTGGTAATTGCGGGCATCGTACTTATGCAGCGATGGAGAATCATTCAACGGATTGAAATAAACGGCTGTTATACCCAGTTCTTCCAGGTAATCCAGTTTGTTGAGTACTCCCTGTAAATCGCCTCCATAGCGGCGAAATTGTACGATGGCATTAAAATCCTGATTTGAATTTTGTTCCCAGGGCTGACGTTTGTACCAGTTGCTCGTCCAGGATGATGTTTTCCAACCTTTTGGAGGAACGATTTTCATGTTTGCCACTGTTGTTGTTTCTACTGTCGGATCGTTGGATGGATCACCATTGTTGAAACGTTCGACAAAAATCTGATACCAGATGACCTTTTCAGACCATTGGGGAGGCTGGCTGTACGTTGCGTTTTGCTGAGTGATTAACGGCAGGAATGATGTGTAAATTAGAAGAAGTAATATGTTTTTTTTCATCTGTTTATATTTTATTTTTTAAGTTATTGTCAGATGGGACACGCCATATACTCATTCCCTTCCCAATAAATCGGGACAAGTTGTGTGTCAAAAGTATATTTATATAGCTGTTTCATCTGTAAATAATTGTTTTTAAAAAGTCACTTAGTTTGTCCCGGTTTATCAGGACAACTCGCATGTCAGATTTTATCTCCCGTTGATCGATGGCTGTTGGTTCATCAACTTTGGTGAGCTGCTGCGTTCATGCTCTTTTCGTGGTTGCATATATATTCGGGAGCTATACTTACGTGAAAATATTTTCGGGTTTGAATATCTAACAGATTTCAAAAACCCGTTAGGTCTATTACGTACCGGTCAAACTGCCTGGAGGGGTAAACCGGTTTATTTGAAGTAATGATGAATCACTGCCTAAGGTAATGATGCCTTACTATAGTTACTAATGGTCTGTTACCAATACTTCCGGTCGAGCAATTACTAACGATGGATTAGCTGTATTACTAACGATGGATTAGTAGCATTGTTAACGGTGGCTTAACAAGGTGATGAATTGTCCGCAATCTTACCGACGATTTATTGCCCTGAGATGGTAGGATTTTTAAGTATAAAGCTTCTTTCATGGAAATCTGTTGTTGATAAATTTTATCCAAAGCTAAGAAAATATAGTATAAAAACAAAGACTGACTTATAAGGTCAGTCTTTGTTAATAATTTTCACGGGCTTTACTTAATAAAATAGTAGCATCCGCTGATATCGTTAAATATCACTGTATAAGTACCGGCTTTGACAGGAACATTTGGACCGTTGCCTACTCCCAAACCAATCGGGAATGTAGAAGCACCCCAGTTAATACCCCAGTCGGAATTAGCACGGAACTTACCTTCGGTATCTGATGTAAATGTGTAAGTTGTATACCAGTTATGATTATTGGAAGTTTCACAAGGTGTCATATCCACATCACTACCCCAACCGGTAAATCCGCCAATCATACCAACTTTTGTGTAAGTAGCAGGTGTAACAGTTGCTGGAACCATTGAGAAGGTATTGGTGATAGAGTTTAGAGTAATGGTATAATAACCGTCAGAAGGAACTTTGAAGTCGCTCGATCCTCCATTATTATGCAATGGTTTGGTTATGTCATTACTGTTTGCGCCCCATTGTTCGTCCCAGCTTCCGATGTCGCGGATCAGTTTAAATCCTCTTGAAGCCCAGAAATAACCGGTATAAGTAAATTCGCCATCGCCGGATGTGTTGTATTTATTCCCAGCAACAACGCTCATCGGGTAAATGGATACACCCAGACCAGCTTTTGAATTATTCCATGCCCCGTTAGCCATACCGATAATGTAGTATGGTCTTGGAGTAATATCTGTGTAAGGAACAATAGAAAGAATAGTAATATCCACGTTAGCTGAGGAGGTGTTTCCATTACCATCGCTGATTGTGTAGCTGAAGTAATCAGAACCTGAATATCCGGTAGCAGGTGTGTAAACAATTTTACCGCCCGATATTACTGCTGTCCCGTGACCCGGTGTACCTACACTTGCAATTGTCAGCGTGTTGGCTTCCGGATCAGAGTCATTAACCAGAACATCAATAGTAATTGAACTGTTCATCGGCAACGTTGCCAGATCGTTGATTGCTACCGGCGGATAGTTGTAAGTTGTAACTTTAAAAGGCAGATTACCTGTCGTGTAAAGAGCCTTTGTTCCTCCTTTAACAATGTAAGCCAGAACGCGTGCATATGCATTATGTTCGCCAAGAACCGGATTTAACGCCTTAAGCGTGTCGTTCAGTTGTTTGTAGGTTGCTGTAATTGTAGATGTTCCGCTAAGCTGAGTGTCAATCGTTTTGTACACGCTGAAATTTTCAAGATTTGAAAGGATCACCTTATATTCAAAATGAGCTGCAGTGTCGGCTAATGTTGGTTTAGAAGATATTGTGATAAAATCAACTGAAGAAGCTAATTTATCACTGGTAATTGTGAGAGGATTAACCTTAACCGTAGCTGTAAAATTCGGGTCCTGCAAAGCTGTTTGTTCGAAAGCTCCCGGTTCAGCAACTTCCTGACCAGCATAAGGGTCTTCGCAGGAAGCAAAAAGAGCACATCCAATGGCTAATGCAAAAATATATTTTATCGTTTTTTTCATTTTCATTATTTTTTAATGTTGAAGTAATGATTATTATTTAGTTCCGCTCCGAAAAGCGGAACTAAATAATTTTTATTTTCTGATGAAAGTATAGTGACCGGTAATATCATTCAAAATGATAATGTAGGTGCCGGCAGATTGTACCATATTCTTGCCGCCCTGTACGCCTATACCCATTGCAGAATATAATTTATTGCCATCAGATGCACCGCCAGTACCCCAGTTTACATCCCACTTGGAGTCTGCACGCAGTTTACATTGATGTTCGCCATCGAAAGTATAAGTAGTGAACCAGATGTGTTTATTTGCACTTTCATTTGCAGTGAAACTTACTACATCCGAACTCCAGTCGTTTCCGGTGAAGGCACCAATCAGACCGATAGTCGTATAGCTTGCCGGTGTGATTGAAGCAGGAACGATGGTTGCGGAATTCTCAATCGAGTTGATGGTTATGGTGTAATATCCGTCTGCAGGAACCTTAAAGTTGCTCGGGTCACTATCACCTGTCAGTTTACGATGAGGATTGTTGATACCTTCACCACCTGCGTTACCCCATTGCTCTGCCCATGCTCCAACATCTCTGATGAGTTTGAAACCAGCGGACGCTTTAAAGTAACCGGTATAGGTAAATTCACCATCGCCGTTCAAATTATATTTCTTGCCATCAACCACTCCAAACGGAATCAATGAACTGCCTAAACCTGCTACCTCATTTTTCCATGCACCATCAAGTCCTACGATATACCATAACCTTGGTGTAACATCGGTATAAGGAAATAATGGCAATACGTAAGGTTTGATTTTCAGTTTGATCGCGTTTGAATAAACCGGTTTAACGGTCAGTGTATCGTTCAGCGGTGAAGGTGTGGCGTCAGAGATAAAAGCTTTTAATCTGACATATACCTCTTTTTCAACAACCGGATTTGGTAAAGCACCACCATAAAGACCGATAATGGCTTTATCCATTTCTAATGTGTTGATATTTACTTTTTCACCATTCACTGTGGTTGGTAATTCCTGAAAAGTACCGGCAGCAAATGTATTACTAAAACTTACCTGTGTAGTATAAGTAACTGCGGCAGTAAAACCATAGTTCGGCTGAACGCATGTTAATGCGTCCATGTCTTTCTCAGCATTGGCAAATGTAAGTTCATAAGTCATGTTGCTATACGTCGGCTGATTCAGGACAAATGTCTTGTAGCTGTCGTAATCGTTGATTATCGGATCAATTGCGTCCTCACATGCTGTAAATCCAAAAACGCTGAGGATTACAACAATTAATATATTTATTTTTTTCATATTCATACTGTTAATTATATATTAATCAAATTAATAACCCTTGTTTTGTTTCAGGTTGGAATTAGCATTCAAGTCACCCGGAGGCAGTGGCATCAGATCGTAATGTGAATCAAACGAAGTACCGGTAGCAACTCCGCCTTTCCAGTCCCAGTTATAATTTGTACCGCTGAAATATCCGAAACGGATCAAATCAATACGGCGGCGACCTTCGAAATAGAATTCGCGGGTCCATTCATCCAGTACTTTATCCAGGTTAAGTCCAACAATTGGAGTTGCATGCGAGCGTGTACGTAAGTCGTTGATTGCTTTCAGGGCATCAGCTGCTTTTCCATTGGTTGAACGCAGATTGGCTTCGGCGTAAGTAAGATAAGCTTCAGCTACACGCATGAAAGGAATGTCCATATCGGGGAACTGACTATCATGAACAATTCCACCATCGGCACGGTCGTTTGAGAATTTTATAACGGATAAACCTTTCTTGAAATCAGTAACTTTCGTTACGTCAACAGTACGGTCGATTGAATATAACAAAGCTCTGTCGTCAGCTGCAGCTGTTGTCAGGTTAGCCGAACTTGGCACTGTACCATCCGGGAAGAATTTCTTAACCAGAGCAGCACGGGCACGGTTACCGGACCAAACTTCAGAAGTTCCTCTTGAAGGCATATCACCGGCTTTGGTTGAACCAAGGAGGAATACGGATGATCCCCAGCTTTTGATTTTAACACCATCAGATGCAATCGGGAAAATAATTTCATTTTGTGCTTTATTTACACTTGAACCGTCGATAGAACCGGCATTATCACCCATAAATAGATGTTTATAATCAGGTGTTAATGTATAACCCGAATCCATTACTTTTTTAGAATAAATCATGGCAGAGTCCCACTGAGCTGTTCCGGTATATACCTGAGCATTCAGGAAAATACGGCTTTTAAGCAGCCAGTTTGCCGCTTTATCAACCCGGTAATAAGGAGCTGCTTTCGGAGCATACATGTCGGGTTCGCATTCTGTGAGTTCCTTTGTGATGTATTTGTAGAGATCAGCACGTTTGATTTGTACGGGCAGTTGGTCGGAAATATTTTCTGTAAAAGGAACATTTCCATACAAATCCATCAGATAATAGTATCCCAAAGCACGAAGAAATCTTACTTCAGCACGTTGTTTAACAGTAGCTGCATCGGTCATACCGGCAGTTTGTTCCAGGAAATGATTACTGCTAACCACGATAAAATAAAGACGTGCATACAGACCTTCGGTCGAAGTATTGGTCGATGACCAGCTGTTGCTGTTCAGCTCAATAACTTCGGCATCTCCCCAGGCGCAGATTGCTTCGTCGGTGGTAAGTTCATTTTGGTTCCATAAGCAACGATACAGAGAATAACGACCTTCATCCGGAATGTCAATGTCGTTGTTACCAGCAGCTCCTTGTTGTCCGGTCAATGAAAATGCTGCATACACTTTGGCAAAAACAGCATCTTTGTCGAATGTTTGCGTTACCTGCGGATTTATTGGCGTAACATCCAAATCCCCCACGCAAGAAGTAGCGCCAAACGTCACAGCAATAATTGCTGCCAGGGAATAATATTTAATATGTTTTAAATTCATAATGCTAAAAATTTAATAAGTTAATTAAAAGTTAAGACTTACACCGATAACTGAAATAATAGGTCTTGGATACAGGTTGCCGTCAATTCCACCGAAAACTTCAGGATCTAAGCCTTTGTATTTTGTTATTACGAATGGATTTTGAACGGTAGCATAAACACGACCACCTGAAATAATGTTCAGTAGTTTATCAAATGAGTAACCGAGTGTTATGTTGTCGCAACGTACGAATGAAGCATTCTGTATGTAGTGATCAGACATGAATTGAATGGTTGATTTTCCGGAGAATTTCGTTTCCATTGCAGTTCTGGTGACATTCGAATAAAATCCGAGTGGTGACCAAAGTCCGCTGGTACCAACATTTAAGCGTCCTGCTTCAACAGCATTATAGTTGTAATTACCGATACTGCCTCTGAGGGAGAAACCTAAATCAAAATGATGATAGGTGAGTTTTGAACTTAATCCCATGGTAAAGTCGGCATTCGGATTGTGGTAGAAATATTTGTCAGCTTCATTGATGATACCATCACCGCTGCGGTCAACAAAAAGTCCTTCGATTGGTTTCTGGTTTTTGTCGTAAACCTGCTCGTAAACATAGAATGAAGATGCAGGGAAACCTACTGAATGAGCCTGAGTAGTACCCTGGAAGGTTCCACCGGTAGCAACGTAGTAACCTTCTTCCGATCCGTTGGTAAGTTTGGTTATCTTATTCCGGTTGTAGGTAACGTTGTAGCCAATTTCCCAAGTCATGTCTTTGCTTGAAATTGCTTTAGCATTGATGGAAAATTCAGCACCCTTGTTGGTCATGTTACCGATATTGCTGATTACTTTGTTTCTGAAGTTGGTTCCTGCCGGAATCTGAACAACATTGATAAGATCTTTTGTGTCACGCTGGTAAACATCCAGTGATCCTGTTAATCTTGAATTCCAAAGACCAAAATCAAGTCCGACATTGTAGGTTGTTGTTTCTTCCCATTTCAGTTTCGGATTGTAAGCATCCGGACGGGCAGTTGTAACATATCCGTTGGCAAATTGATAGAAAGCACCTTCCATACTTGAAGTATATACCGGAATATAGGGATAATCGCCCTGCAACAGATTTTGTTGTCCGGTAATACCATAACCAAGGCGTAATTTCAGGTCAGAAATGCTCCGAACATCTTTCAGAAAGCTTTCTTCGTTGATTTTCCAGGCAAATGCAAAAGACGGGAATAACCCCCAGCGGGTATCTTTGGCAAATCTTGAAGAAGCATCGTCACGAAGGGTAGCTGTAAACAGATATCTGTTAAGCAGATTGTAATTCAAACGTCCAAAGAATGAAACCAGATAACTTTCGGTAGCAAAATATTTATTATTAGCTTTCGTTTTTTCAATATGATCATAGTAATCGTCTTTGCTGTCAACAACACCGTCTGAATTGGTATCCGTTTTGAAAAGTCCCTTATAGTCGTTTTGTTGTTCACGATAGAAGTGTTGCCATTCGTAACCTCCCATGATATCGAAATTGCTGGAACCGAATTCTTTAGCATATTGCATAAAGTAAGTCAGAGATTCATTTTTCTTATTAATCTGATCCCAACCCTGGCGACCGTAATAATTGTTGCGGTTCGACATGGTAACCGGTTGCAGCAAATCCTGTTTACCTGTTGATATTTCAGTACCCAGGTTCAGGTGAGCAGTGAGCTCGGGCAGGAATGGTAATTTGTAATCAAACGATGCGCTTCCGATAAAGTCTTTCGATTTTGCTACGTCGGAGTTGAGCATCAGAGTAGCTACCGGATTGTATGTAGCCTGCGGATTTTGGATAATTCCGATTTTATCATCGGTCTGATACCAGGCCCAGTATCCGCCAAACTTCGTTTGATAAGGGGATGCTGATGAAGTAACAGTCTGAGTCGGGTCCATGGCAACGGCAGCTCCGATAGCACCGGTGTCGGCATAATTGGTTTTTGCGTACATTCCCTTGGCACTCAGGTTTACCTTCAAAGCGTCGTTGAAGAAGGATGGATTTAAATTGATAGAACCTGTTACGCGTTCGAAGTTAGAGGTCTTAAGGATACCTTTTTGACCGGTATAACCTACAGACACATGATAAGGTACAGTTAATGCCATACCCGACAGACTGATGTTGTGATCGTTGCTTACTGCATTTTGATAAATCTGATTCTGCCAGTTGGTGTTAGCAGTACCAAGTTTGGCAATCACATCCGGTTGATCAGCATACAGTTTTTTAGCATAATCCCTGTATTCATCTCCGGTCAATACGTTAATCTGTTTGTTGAGGGTACTTACCGACATGTTACCGTCGTAAGAGATGCGCAATTTTCCTTTCTGACCTTTCTTGGTCGTGATAAGGATAACACCGTTTGATGCACGTGAACCGTAAATGGCTGTAGCAGAGGCATCTTTCAGTACAGTAAATGTTTCAATATCATTCGGATTGATTGTACTCAGGAAGTTCGAAACTCCTTTAATTCCTTCGTTGTCAAGTGCCAGTCCGTCAATGACGATCAACGGGTCGTTACTTGCATTCAGGGATGAACCACCACGGATACGGATTTTTGAACCTGCACCCGGAGCACCACCGTCGGAAGTTACAGTTACACCGGCAATTTTACCGGTAATCATATCCTGGGCATTGGTTGTAAGACCTTTGTTCATTTTGTCAGGTCTGATAGCTGTAACCGATCCGGTAGCATCCGATTTTTTAACGGTTGCATACCCTATTGCAACAACTTCACCCAGCATCTGAGCGTCTTCTTCAAGTGTAATAACAAAATTATTCTTTCCGGCTACTGGCACTTCCTGTGTTTTGTAACCTACATAGCTGACTACTAATGTAGCATTTGACGATACTGATAGGGTAAATTCACCGTTGAAGTTAGTGGTGATACCATTTGTAGTTCCTTTTTCAAGAACACTGGCACCGATGACAGTTTCTCCGGCTGCATCTTTAACTATCCCCGTAACGGAAATTTTTTGTGCGTTGGCACTGAAGCCAAACACAAGTGTCAGCACTACGATCAGAATTGATCGAATTTTTAAATTAAAACGTGCGTCCTTCATGCATTCTGTTTTTTTGAGGTTTATAAATATTATTTGTTAATGAAATTTTTCCAGAAAGAATAAGATATTTCCCTATTTTTGTACAGCAAAGAACTTTATCTCATACATCACAACTCAAAGGTGGAAAATATCGAAGCAAAAATAGATTATTAGTTAATTTTATTTTCACTTAACTCAATGAATAGGCATTTTTTCCATCGCAAACGTTTGCAATTGGATTGAGAGACAAACAAATTTTAAAAAAGCATATTTAAATTAAACTTCTTACATTTGCAAATATATTATGTAATTTGCATCAGTTATCGTTTCATTAATCCAGCAAATGTTACATGTCCATGACAAAAACACAAATTACTATCGTAGATATCGCAAAAAAACTGAATATCTCTCCCTCCACGGTATCACGTGCACTGAAGAGCCATCCGGATATCAGTAAAAAAACAGTAGAGATAGTCAAGCAATGTGCAGAAGAAATGCATTATAAGCCTAATGAGATGGCTTTTAATCTGCGTCTTAAAAGAAACAATACTATTGGTGTAATTGTTCCTGAGATCGTGCATTATTTCTTCTCTTCCATCGTTTCTGGCATCGAAGAAGTCGCTTATAGCGAGGGATTTAATATGATTCTTTGCAAGTCGGACGAAAATTTCAAGAAAGAACTGAAGATTACCGATGCGCTGATCAATGCCAGAGTAGCCGGGGTACTTACCAGTCTGTCGAAAGAAACAAGCACTTACGATCATTTTCAGCAAATTCTCGATAACGATATTCCACTGGTGTTTTACGACCGTATCTGTATCGGAATACGCACCGACAGGGTAGTGGTCGATGATTATGCCGGAGCCATGCAGGCAGTAGAGCATCTTATAGAAACCGGATGCCGTCGGATTGCATTCTACAGTTCTCCTTTGCATCTAGAAATTTCGAAAAACCGGAAAAACGGTTACCTGGATGCTTTACGAAAACACAATATTAAGGTGGACGAATCGCTTATGTACGTATGCGATACCCGTGAAGCTGCCATAAATCTTACCCCTGAAGTGCTGAGCAGAAGCGATCGTCCCGATGCTTTTTTTGCTATTAACGACCATTGTGCATCCGGAATTCTGTATGCCGTTAAAAAAGCCGGATACCGGATACCCGAAGATATTTCCATTTGTGGCTTTTCGGGTGGCGATCTGGCGCTGGCATGTGACCCGATGCTGACTACGGTCGAACAACACGGGTATGAAGTGGGGAAAACTGCCGCCAGGCTGCTGATTGATAAAATCAGGGGCACTACCAACGGCCAGTACACCAACCGCATTATTAAAACGAAACTGATGGTTAGGGGAACAACGAGAAAGGTCTGATGTTCAACGTTTAATGTTCAAAGTTCATAGAATGACTTTTAATTAGCAACTAATCATAGTAGTCATGGCGACTATTCAAAAGTTTGAGGATTTGGAAATTTGGAAAAATGCAAAAATATTGTGTAAAGAAATTCATACATATACTTTGACCGGTAAATTCATTCGGGATTTTTCATTAAAAGATCAAATTTCCCGTTCATCCCGATCTATTATGGACAATATTGCTGAAGGGTCCGGAAGAGAAGGAAATAAAGAATTTATTAATTTCCTTTCAATTCCTTTGGGTTCATGTAATGATGTACAGTCACAGCTCTATCGTGCTGCCGATTTTGAATATATATCTGAAGAAAACCGAAAAACGCTTCATGAAAAAACTGATAAAATTATTGCAGGAATAAAATCTTTAATGAATTATCTGAAAAAATCAGAATTAAAGGGAAACAAGTTCAACCATGTTTAATGTTCAACGTACACCTTTTTTATTTCAATGCTTCACTATTACAATTTCAGTTTTCTGACAAATAAAACAAAATGACAAATAAAAACAACAAAACAACTACAAACGTAGAACGTCAAACCTCAAACGTTAAACGTCAAACATCAAACGTCAAACCCCGTTTAACTTTCTGGCAGATATGGAATATGAGTTTTGGATTTCTGGGCATTCAATTTGGATTTGCTTTGCAAAATGCCAATGTGAGCCGGATATTTGAAAGTCTGGGTGCTGATATCGGAAATATCCCAATTCTCTGGCTCGCTGCTCCTGTTACCGGACTGATTATTCAGCCTATAATAGGTCACTGGAGCGATAAAACATGGAACCGGCTGGGTAGAAGAAAGCCGTTCTTTTTGACCGGAGCTGTCCTGGCTTCAATCATGCTCCTGTTAATGCCAAATTCCCCGGCTTTGTGGGTGGCAGCCGGACTGCTTTGGATAATGGATGCATCGATCAATATTTCAATGGAACCTTTCAGGGCATTTGTCGGCGATATGCTGCCTTCCGAACAACGCACGCTCGGATTCTCCATGCAGAGTTTTTTTATCGGGCTGGGTGCAGTTGCCGGTTCAGCCATGCCATATATACTTACCAACTGGTTTAAAGTCTCCAATGTACCACTTGGCGATCAGGCAATACCGGATACGGTGAGGTGGTCATTTTACGTGGGTGGAATAGTGTTTATCACATCAGTTCTTATCACCATTTTTACCACCAAAGAATATCCGCCAGAAGAACTCAACAGTTTTGCCTCTGAGAGTACAGCTGATAAACAGACCGACAACAAATCGATCACTCTGGTTGCACCCGAAAAATTCAATAAATTCGGTTTACTGTTTGGACTGATTGGAGCTATTATCGTTGCACTGGTGTATTTTTTCACACTCGATGTTCAGATTTATGTGTTGGGTGGATTATTTTTGCTGGTGGCGATTTTGTTTTTAGCAGTGGCTGCGCTTCGAAACAGAGATAAAACCAACGGTATGGTGGAAATCATGACCGACCTGCTCAATATGCCTAAAACGATGGGACAACTGGCACTGGTTCAGTTTTTTACCTGGATTGCGCTTTTCTCCCTGTGGATTTACGCCACACCGGCAATTACCGAATATCATTTCGGCACTACCGATACAAAATCTGCCCTCTACAATGAAGGCGCCAACTGGGTAGGAATACTTTTCGGCGCTTACAGCCTTTTTGCAGCTACTGTGGCATTCCTGTTGCCTGTTTTGGCCCGGAGAATTTCAAGAAAATATACGCATCTGGTTGCTTTGATAATTGGCGGACTGGGATTAATCTCATTGATTTTATTTAAAAATCCCGACTTGCTTATTATCAGTATGGTTGGAGTGGGTATCGCCTGGGCAAGCATTCTGTCCATGCCTTACGCCATGCTGACCGGTTCACTCCCTGCATCGAAAATGGGTACATATATGGGTATTTTCAACTTTTTCATCGTGTTACCGCAGATTTTGGCAGCGACCATACTGGGAAGTATCACCAAACACCTGTTTCACGGACATCCCATTTATACACTCGTTCTTGGCGGAGGATTTATGATTTTAGCCGGAATATTGACGCTGATTGTGGAAGATAAGGATGATCCAATTCATATAAAAAGGAAATAAGCCCCTCACTAAATAACGAAACAAGTATGGGCAATTTGAATAACTCCAATAGTTGAACAAATAGCACAAGCTGCATGATCAAATCTTTAAATAGAGCAAGATATTAGTTAAATCGTTGATTTTGTTAATTTTCGCAATTTTATTGTTTTCATCAACACCCTTTTTATGGCAAAAATAAGTGTAAATTCTACCGAAATAAATGTCCTCAAAATAAACAATGAAGATTATATTTGTATAACAGATATGCTTAGAGCGAAAGACGGCGATTTTTTCGTGACTGATTGGTTGCGAAATAGAAATACGCTGGAATATATTGGTATTTGGGAAAAAATATACAATCCAACTTTTAATTATGGCGAATTCGCCATAATTAAAAGTCAATCCGGTCTAAACCGATTTAAAATAAGTGTAAAGGAGTTTGTTGAAAAAACCAACGCCATAAGTATCCGGGCAAAGGCAGGCAGATATGGTGGCACCTATGCTCACAAAGACATTGCATTTGAGTTCGCTATGTGGATTAGCCCCGAATTTAAGATTTATATTATTAAAGACTTTCAACGTCTCAAAGACGAAGAACAAAAACAACTCGGTTGGAGTGTTAAACGAGAACTTGCCAGATTAAACTACCATATACATACCGATGCCGTAAAATGTAATCTGATACCACCTATGCTTTCTGACATTCAAATTTCATTTGTTTATGCTAACGAAGCAGATGTGTTAAATATGGCACTATTTGGCAAAACAGCAAAACAATGGCGCGACGAGAACCCCGAATTGAAAGGCAATATAAGAGATTATGCTACGATAAACGAACTGATTTGCTTGTCAAACCTTGAAAACATGAATGCACTTTTTATCAATGAAAAAATGCCACAAAGCGAAAGATTGATAAAACTAAATCGAATTGCAATACAGCAAATCACTATTTTACAAGAAAATGAAAATCGAAAACTACTGAACGAATAATTATGAAAAAGACAATTCTGATTTTATTTTCAATTTCAATTGCATTAAATATACATGCAAAAGTACAGACAAAGCAGACTTCATCACTTCAACATATTGAACCAACCTACTGGTGGACAAATATGCATAATCCCGATTTACAGATTATGCTTCATGGACTGGATATTTCCAAATGCGATGTGTCAATCAATTATCCGGGTATAACTATTACGAATAAGAAACTGACCGATAATCCGAATTATATTTTTCTGTACATTAATATTAATAAAGATACAAAACCGGGATTTTTCAATATTGAACTGAAAAATGGTAAAAAAAAGCAGTTGGTGAAATATGAATTGAAAGAACGCGTACCCAATTCAGCCAACCGCGAGAGTTTTACCGAAGCTGACAACGTTTACCTGCTTATGCCCGACCGCTTTGCCAACGGCAATCCGACCAACGACAGCATCAAAGGATACATTCAGGGCGTGAACCGCGCTGATTCGGGGAAACGTCACGGCGGTGACATTGAAGGTATAATTCAAAAAATTCCATATCTGGCAGATCTTGGAATTACGGCACTCTGGACTACTCCATTTTTTGATAACAACGATACAAACTATTCGTATCACCATTACGCCTGCTCCGATTATTACAAAATTGATCCGCGACTGGGTACTAACGGTGATTATCTGCGCCTGTCTCAAACTGCCGCTAATTACGGCATCAAAATGATTATCGACGTGGTGCCAAATCACTGTGGCGGGTCTCACTGGTGGATGAAAGATATTCCCTCGAAAGATTGGTTCAATACCTGGCCCAGCTACACCTCATCCAACTACCGCATGACAGCCTGGACTGACCCTCACGCCAGCGAAACGGATCGCTATCGGCTTACACACGGCTGGTTTGCCCCCAACATGCCGGATCTTAATCTTTCAAATCCGATCTTGTTCGATTACCTGAGCCAGGTGTATATTTTCTGGATTGAAACGGCTCAGATTGCCGGTGTGAGGGTTGATACCTATCCGTACAACGACATCCGTATTGCTTCCGGTTTTATTCAGACTATTCGAGATGAATACCCGAAAATGAATGTGGTGGGTGAATGCTGGGTGAAAACGCCAGCCGAAATAGCCTATTATCAGTCGGGAAACAACAATAAAGACGGTTTCAACTCCAATCTCCAAAGCGTGATGGACTTTGTGCTGAAAGACAAGCTGTCAGAAGTTTTCAACGAAAAAGAAGGCTGGGAAAGCGGAACAGCCCGGTTTTACAGTCATTTTGCGCAGGATTTTGTGTATGCCAACACGAATATGATTATGAATTTTCTGGATAATCACGATATTGACCGTTATTCGGCAACCGTGAAAGGCGACTTGAAGAAATACAAGATGGGATTAGCTATGCTGATTGCTTCAAGGGGCTATCCGCAGATTTATTATGGTACCGAAGTGATGATGGACGGCATACCCGGTAATTACGAAGGTCATCGCTTTGATTTTCCCGGAGGATGGGCAACAGACAAACACAATGCTTTCAGTGCAGAAACACGTACGGCAAAGGAAAACGAAATTTTCAATTACCTGAAAAAGCTCCTTCATTACCGGAAATCCAATCCGGTGCTTCAAAACGGTAAAATGAAGCAGTTTATTCCCGAAAACGGTGTATATGTCTTCTTCCGGTACAATGCCACTAAAACGGTGATGGTGATATGCAACAATAATGAGAACGAAACCGTTTTATCCACAGAGCGTTTTGCAGAAGCGACCCAAGGGTTGAGTTCCGGAACTGATATCATTTCGGGTAAAACGCTTGATATTTCCACATCAGTTTCCATTCCTGAAAAAACAGTTTTGATACTCGAATTAAACTAAAATCAGACAAAATGGCATTTCCAAAATTCACTTTCCAAAATTTCGGAGAGAAATTGCAGCAGGCTTTGACGCGTTTCCCGATTACGATTGCAGCTATTATCACCTTTGCGGTTCTGATGATTATCCAGATCCACAACAATTTCAAAGACCGTTTTGATGAACGGCTTTGGTGGTTGCTGGGTCTCAGTATTTTGCTTTCGCTGGCATTTTACATTTTTGCTGAGAACAGAATAAACTGCCTGTTGAGAAATCTTGTGAATGTGTTGTTGATTGGTTGCCTTGCCTGGTTTACGTTCACCCTCCAAAAACCGGTCGTGGAAGCGGAAATCATCCGGATGTTGGTATTGGGTGTAAGTTTCGGTGCGGCTGTGTTTTTTGCTCCTTTCATTACCGGCAAACGTCCGCTCGAATTTTGGAACTACGTGCTGGATGTTATTTATCAACTGATTACGGCTTATGTTTTTGCCGGAATACTGATGGCCGGACTGAGCCTGGCGCTGCTTTCGCTCAATAAATTATTCGGTATGAATATTCCGGATAACTGGTACAGTTACCTTTCAGTTTTGTGCTTTGTGCTTTTTGGCTCTGTTTATTTTCTTTCGTCATTACCCCGGGTGAATAAAAACGATGAAGAAACAACGGTAGAGTTCCCTAAAATTTACAAGATACTTGGTTTATATATTTTATTACCGATTTTAGGTATTTACATCCTGATATTGTATGTTTATCTGGCTAAAATTATAGTTACCTGGAAATTGCCGGATGGTTGGGTTTCGTGGCTGGTTTCCATACTGGGCATTACCGGCTACCTCACTATCAGCTTATTACATCCCGTTTATCTGAAAGGTGATAATAAGCCAGCAAAACTATTCACCCGATTTTTCCCTGTAATCATATTACCGCTGCTTATATTGATGTTTGTGGGCATTATGCGCCGGCTTTCGGACTACGGCATCACCATCAACCGGTTGTATGTTCTACTGCTCAATCTCTGGCTTTTCGGTGTCAGTATTTACCTCTTCATCATACGCACAAAACAGGTTAAATGGATCTATATTTCGTTTGCAGCAATAGCGTTTCTTCTTTCGGTGGGTCCGTGGAGTGTGTTCAGCATCACGAAACACACATTGAAAAGTGAACTCACCCGATTATACACGGATGCAAAACCTTTCATCAGGGATCAAAAAAATCCCGAAATTGCAGGCATTGACGCTGCAAAGCAAAAACGGCTGTATGATATCACCACCTATTTGAAACAAACTTATGGAAAGGAAAGTGTCAAAAGTATTATTGTTTCTGTATTTGGTAAAAATGTCAATCCGGATAATTTGATGACAGTCCCGGCTATATATGAAGATGAAAAGTTTGATAAGTTTTTTTCCGTTTACACCAAAGAAAAAGATTTTAAATTACAAATAACTGATTATAAAACCTATATAAGACTGAATAAGGATTTTAACGATAATTATTTATATAAGTCTGACAGTTTGTCAGTTGGTATTAACAACACAAAATTAGAAATCACACAAAATGGTAAAATTTCAGCGGTTATTCCGTTGGATAAGCTGATTTCGATATCTGCTGAAAATGATAAAAACGAGTTAAGTCCCGAAGAAGCAACATTTACCGCAGAAAATTACAAACTGGTGGTTTTTGCTCTGGAAGGAAACCGCAAAACTAAAAATAAGAAGGTGGAAATTACAAACCTGAAAGCCATTCTTTTCCTGAAATAAAATATTAATTCACAACAATAATAAGTATGAGAAAAATAACTGTTCTTTTCCTGTCCGTACTGGTATTGACCGCTTGCACTAAAACAGGGCTCAACCTTCCTGCCGAAAGCAATAACAACATCAATCTGAATACATTACTAACACTGAAATCCGGTGTGAATAAGGTGTTTACGCAGGATTATATTCTGAATGTTTCTGAAATTGACAGTGTCGGTGTTTCCGGAATAAATGCGGCTTTGTCTGCCGACAAAACTACCATCACGCTGAACATTACACCCGAAACGCCGGCTTTTTTCAATACGACTATTTGGGTTAAAGGAGTTCCGTACGCTGTGCCTTGCCGCAAAACCGATAAGGTGGATTATACTTTCACCTATGATCCCAAAGGGAAAACCTATAAAAAAGTGCAGATTGCCGGGCAAATGAACGACTGGGCTCCGGTGCTCTCGCCCGATTTACAGCTGAACGACAAAGGATTGTACGAAGTTACCTTGAATTTAAGCCCGGGAACGTACCTCTACCAAATGGTGCTTGACGGTGATCAGAACCACGATACCAACAACCCCAATAAAGTGGATAACGGATACGGAAAATTCAATTCTATCTTGCAGGTAGAAGGAAATTCCGATAAGTTTCCGGTGTTGCAGACGGATAAGATTGAAAACGGTAAATTTACAATTACAGCTGAAAACAATCCAACAGAAATTTTTGCCTACTGGCAGAATTTTCTGTTGCCCGAAGGTTTTGTAAAAAACGAAAATGGAAAAATAACAATCAGTATTCCACTGGAAGCTGAAAAACTCGATCGCTCATTTATACGTGTCTGGTCGATGAACGAATGGGGCGTCAGCAATGACCTGCTCATTCCGCTTCAAAAAGGAAAAGTCCTGACAAATGCAGCTGACATTACCCGACAGGATCGCCACGCCCAGATCATGTATTTCATGCTGATTGACCGTTTCAAAAATGGTAACAAACAAAACGATAAACCCATGAACCGGCCTGATGTAAATCCGAAGGTTGATTTCTTTGGAGGTGACTTGGCAGGTATCAGTGAGGAAATTCAGAATGATTATTTCAAAAAACTGGGTACAAATACATTATGGATTTCACCGGTAAATCAAAATCCGGAAGAACCTTACGGATATTATGCTCCGAAAAAAACTAAATTCTCCGGTTATCACGGCTACTGGCCCATTTCTTCTTCGAAAGTGGATCACCGTTTTGGCACCAATCAGGAACTGAAAGACCTGGTTAGTACTGCCCACGATAAAAATATGAACGTGTTGCTGGATTATGTGGCTCATCATATTCATGAACTTCATCCATTGTTCAAACAACATCCAGAATTTTTCACCTCGCTCTATCTGCCCGATGGCACGCTCAATACCGAACGCTGGAACGACCACCGGCTTACCACCTGGTTCGATACGTTTATGCCTACTTTTGATTTGGCTAATCCGAAGGTAATCAGCATGATGTCCGACTCGGCCATGTATTGGCTCAATGAGTTCAAACTTGATGGCTTCCGCCACGACGCCTGCAAGCACATCACCGAAGAATTCTGGCGGGCGCTGACGTTGAAAATCAAACAAAATAACAACGGGAAAGGCGTTTACCAGATTGGCGAAACTTATGGAAGCCCGGAACTGATTGGCAGTTACCTGAATACAGGCATGCTCGACGGGCAGTTTGATTTCAACGTGTTCGACGAAGCATCCACCACGCTCGAAGGTGTAGGTGTACCCAATATGCAACGGATTTATAACGTGTTAAAAACCAGCTTTAACACCTACGGATATCACAACCTGATGGGGTATATCTCCGGCAATCACGACAAACCCCGCTTTATGGCCTATGCTTCCGGTGATCTGAAATTTGGCGAAGACAGCAAAGCCGCAGGCTGGAACCGTGAAATTGGCATTACCGACAGCACCGCGTATGACAAAATGGCACTGATGCAGACATTCATCATGACCATTCCGGGCGTTCCGGTAATTTATTACGGCGACGAAATAGGAATGACAGGTGCAAACGACCCGGATTGCCGCAAGATGATGCGTTTCGAAGGACTGAACAACCGGGAGACCAAACTCTGGAATCAGGTAGCCACACTCACACACCTGCGGAGCGAAAATCCGGTACTTATTTATGGCGATTTCATCAACCTGAAAGCCGAAACCGAAAGCTGGGCGTATGCGCGTAAATATTTCGACAAGGAAGCTATTGTGCTGATTAATAATTCGAAAGCAAAAAAGAAACTGGAAATAGAATTACCTGCAAGTTTGAAAAATACGAACCTGAAAGCTACCTTCAAAAATAAATTCAAATTGTCGGACGGAAAATTACAGATAACACTCCCGGCATACAGTGCAGAAGTGCTGATATAAAAGCCCCCTAACCCCCTAAATGGAGAACGTTGTGGCTCACAGATAATTATAATTAATATTCAGACTGAAAAAAGTTTATAAACCTATTTTAATTCCCTCTATTGGGGAACAGAAAACTCCTTATGATACAAATCTCAGACAAATCTCTTGCTTCTGCTGCCGAAAAAGGAATGGATGAATTTCTCAACGTATTTATTGATGCTTATCTCGCAGCTTTGGGCGGAAACCTAACAGCTGAAAATATGCATCTGCTTAACGGCAATCAGCACACGCTTCTTGCATACCATTTTCTGCGTGAAGAAATTACACAGGGCGGTTTTGTGCAACTCATCCAAAACGGCTATGGAGGCTATATTTTCGGAAATCCGGTGGCAAAGGCGCTGAAAATATTTGGCGCTGCCGATATGGCCAAAATTATTTATAAGGCAAAGGAAATTTACGATGCCAATAAAGAAGAACTCGAACGCGAAACCACCGAAGAAGAATTTACGGCCATGTACGTAGATTTCGAGGCTTTTGACGACCTGGAAGAAAAGTTTTTTGAAATAGAAGAAGAACAGACAGCCATTATTGCAGCTTATGTGGATGAACATATTGCCGATTTTGGTGAAATAATTATCAAAGAATAATTATACTGTTCAAAAAAACATATCTTTACAGAGGTGTCATTATTAAACTAAATTGAAATTTTCATGAAAAAAGAAATCGGATTTGTTATTGTGATACTTTTTATATCCAATACTTTAAATTCTCAGATATTAACCGAAAAAGTGTACCCGGACTTTAAACATCATTCGGTATATCTTGAAATTGGCGGCAGTTCTCTTCTCTACTCACTGAATTATGATTATACCTTGAGAATTACAAACGGCTTAAATCTAGCTGTAGGAAGCGGATTTGCCTATTCACCCAACTCAATTGTAGATGATCAGGGCTATTCATTCCTTGTTGCACCCGCATGTAATCTTTTACTCGGAAGATCATCTCACCATGCTGAAACAGGACTTGCTCTGCTTAGTAGGGGTACTGCGGATAGTACTACTATATCTGGCAGGATCGGCTACAGGTATCAGCGTCCCTCAGGCGGTTTTCTGTTTCGGATTGGATTTACTCCCATAGTATTGGAACCCGAATGGATTATGCCCTGGGCGGGTGTTTCTTTCGGATATACTTTTTAATCCCCGGATAAAACTTCCAGATATTACAAAAAATTGATTTGTCCGTATTTGAAAATATGACAGAAATCAATTCGTGAAATGACAAAAAACTGCCGTTTTGTCAGTTTTTTGAATATTGAAATGGCATTTTTTGCCGGTTTTCTGCCATTTCTTTTGATTTTCTGCCGGTTTTCCGGCATGGCACATCATTTGTAAAAACATAGACGTAAAGATTTTCATCAAAAATACTTGCAGAAAAAATAAACAATAAAAAATATATTAAAAACATTATGGGAAAAATTATTGGAATTGACTTAGGTACCACAAACTCTTGTGTTGCCGTAATGGAAGGCAACGAACCGATGGTCATTGCCAACAGCGAAGGAAAACGTACAACTCCTTCAGTAATTGGATTTGTGGAAGGTGGCGAACGTAAAGTGGGTGATCCTGCTAAACGTCAGGCTATTACAAACCCGACGAAAACTGTATATTCTATCAAACGGTTTATGGGTGAAACCTACGACCGTCTGGATAGAGAAATTAAACGTGTCCCGTTCAACGTGATCAGAGGCGACAACAACACACCGCGTGTGGATATCGATGGTCGTTTTTATTCACCACAAGAAATTTCGGCAATCATTCTTCAGAAGATGAAGAAAACAGCCGAAGATTATCTGGGTCAGGAAGTTACAGAAGCTGTTATCACAGTTCCGGCATACTTCAACGACTCGCAACGTCAGGCTACCAAAGAAGCCGGAGAAATTGCCGGTCTGACCGTTCGTCGTATCATCAACGAACCGACTGCCGCTGCGCTGGCTTACGGGCTGGATAAAACGAACAAGGACATGAAAATCGTGGTGTTCGACTGTGGTGGAGGTACTCATGACGTTTCTGTTCTGGAACTCGGTGATGGCGTATTTGAAGTAAAATCGACCGATGGTGATACTCACCTTGGAGGTGATGACTTCGACCAACGGATTATCGAATGGCTCGTACAGGAATTCAAGAATGATAACAGCGGCGTAGATCTGAGCAAAGATCCGATGGCATTGCAACGTTTGAAAGAAGCTGCTGAAAAAGCAAAAATTGAACTCTCAAATACAACTTCTACCGAAATCAATCTGCCATATATTATGCCGGTTGACGGTGTGCCACGCCACCTGGTTCGTACACTGACACGTGCAAAATTCGAACAGTTGATTGACGACCTGATTCAACGTACCATTGAACCTTGCCGTACTGCATTGAAAAATGCTAATCTGACAATCAATGATATCAACGAAGTGATCCTGGTAGGTGGTTCAACGCGTATTCCGGCTATCCAGTCAGCTGTTGAGAAATTCTTCGGAAAAGCTCCTTCGAAAGGTGTTAACCCCGACGAAGTTGTAGCCGTAGGTGCAGCAATCCAGGGTGGTGTGCTGAGTGGCGATGTGAAAGATGTATTGTTGCTTGATGTAACTCCGCTTTCACTTGGTATCGAAACAATGGGTGGCGTGATGACCAAACTCATCGAAGCCAACACAACTATACCGACCAAAAAATCCGAGACATTCACAACCGCTGCTGACAATCAGCCTTCGGTAGAAATTCATGTATTGCAGGGCGAACGTCCGATGGCAGCACACAACAAATCGCTGGGTCGTTTTCACCTCGATGGAATAATGCCTGCCCGCAGAGGCGAACCGCAGATTGAAGTGACTTTTGATATTGATGCCAATGGTATTCTCCACGTTTCGGCCAAAGATAAGGCTACCGGAAAAACCCAGAGTATCCGTATCGAAGCTTCATCCGGATTGAGCGATGCAGAAATCAAACGTATGAAGGACGAAGCTGCTGCAAATGCTGCTGCTGATGCTCAGGAAAAAGAACGTATTGACAAAATGAACCATGCCGACAGCCTTATTTTCCAGACAGAAAAACAACTGTCAGAAATAGGTGATAAAATCCCGGCTGATAAGAAAGGTCCGATTGAAGCAGCTCTCGCTAAACTGAAAACTGCCAAGAATGCTCAGGATATTGCCAGTATTGACGCAGCAACCAACGAACTGAACAATGCATTCCAGGCTGCAAGTCAGGAAATGTATAACGCTCAGAATGCTCAGGCAGGCGGACAGCAAGCCGGTTCTCAGGACTTTGGCGGTCAACAGGCCGGCAGCAGCGACAACAATCATGGCGATGTGACTGATGTGGACTTTGAAGAAGTGAAATAAAAGCCAAAAATAAGGATTAATATCCAAATTCAAACCGCTGTAAGCTCTTAGTTTACAGCGGTTTTTTATTATTTTATCATTGAGAATACATCTCTATGTTATAAGTAAAAAATAATCAGGTTACTATTGGCATTTTGTTTTGTTATGCCTGTAATAAGATAAGTACTCTGTCTTATTTATTCGCTTACTCCGGTCATGCTGACCTGAATTAAATTACCGGAATCTAAAATCTTTTTAGCAAAACGCTGAATGTCTTTAGGTGAGATTTCCTTCAGTATTTTCTCATAATTCGAATGTATATCTTCTTTTTCCCAGTAATAGGAAGTTAGCATGTCCATCCAATAACTATTCTCGATTAATTCCTCTTTATGTTTCTTGAGCATATATTGACGTACTTTATCTACCATTTCAGGTGCAGGACCTTTTTTGGTAAAATTGGTATACAGGTCTAATACAAGTTTTGTTAAATGATCACGGCGCTCAGGATTTGTAGCGAATGAAATCTGAATGTTAACCAATTGTTTTGGAATACGAACTACCGTTCCTTTTACCGAAACGCCATATGTTCCGCCTTCTTTTTCCCTTATTTCTTCAGTATAAATCATTCGCAGGATTTGCGTAAGCATATCCATTTCTATTTCATTTTTCGCGTTTACTTTTTCCTGAGCATGAAGAATGTCAACAACTGTAGATTTCGGAGTTTCCATTTTTCGCGAGAAATTATTTTCATAATTCCCTTTGCGTAAATATTTTTTTCTATCTACATATTTTTCTTTGCTATGGGATGCAGGCAAAGCCCCGATATACTTTTCAATAATTGGTTTTATGCTATCCGGTTTGAAATCTCCGACTAAATAAAATGTAAAATCACTGACATCGCTGAAGCGTTCCTTGAAGATTTTCATACTCCGGTCGTAGTCTATTTTATTCAAATCATCAGGTTTTAAAGATATTGCACGGGGATGACGATCATACATTGCAACAAGAAGTGTGTCAGAAAGATCCGCGGAAGGGTCTTTTTCTTGTCCCTCCAGTTGAGTTCTGTAACGATTTATGAAAGATTTGTAGGCAATGGAATCTTTTCTTGGAGATGTAAATTGTAAATAAACAAGTTGCATCATCGTTTCAAAATCTTTTGGTGTAGTATAACCTATGATACCTTCACGGAGTGTGGCAACAGTAGGTACAACATTTGTACTTTTATCGGAAAGCAGCTTTCTTAACTGGATTTTATTGTAATCACCATAACCGCCCAGAGTAGCTACGCTACTCATTAATTCGAGGTTTTTTATTTCACTGTCGTCATATAAGGATGTTCCGCCGGGACTTATTACTGTCATTCTTATCTGGTTTTCCTTCAGGTCAGTAGGTTTCAGAATGATGCGGGCGCCATTTGAAAGTGTCCATACAGTAGAACCGAATTTGCCTTTCTGCTCTTTCTTTACTCTGCTTACCCGGGTAATTAATTTATCGTCCACTAATTTTCCGGTAGGAGTATTGTCTGTATAAGGTTCAACTTCAATTTGTTTGCGATTGATGAATTGGCTACGAATGCTCTCTGCGGTTGGTAAATTATCATCTTCCGGACAAAAAGCAGCAATAGAAATGTTGGTTGTATCAGACAACCAGTCAACAAAACAACTATTAATATCCTGTATCCGGATGGTTGAAAGTATTCGTTTTGTTATATCATAATCCTGCTGACGGCTTAATATCGGGGAACTGTTCAGAAAATTATTAATATAATCCTGAGTATAGGATTTGCTGGTCACTTTATTTCTTTCCTTATAATAATTCTCTATCCGGTTGTTATAGTCTAAAAGCAACCGGTCAAATTCACTTTGGGTAGCTCCGTGACGAAGTACACGTTCCAATTCTGTTAAAACAGCATTGAATGCTTCAGAAAAGTTTTCTGTAGTTGTTGCAAAAGTGGTTGTGAATGCGTCTTTTGTGTTGGCTACCAGATAATTATCATAAGATGATTTTGCTGCTAAAAATGGTGGATTCTCCTGATACAAAAGATCCGAAAATCGGTTATTCAGGATCGACTCGGCAAAATATCGTATTAAATAATTTCTGTAATATTCTTCTGTATTTTTTTGATCACCGGGCACAATGTCGTGCTTGAATGAAATCATGGTTTGCAACTGTTTTTGCTCTTTATCTTTCGTGACAGAAATCAGAGGTTCAGCATTATAAGGAACTTCATAATCAATTCTTTTTGCGGGATTTTTTGGCGTGGGAATTGCACCGAATAACTTAATAATCTTTTGCTCCACTTCATTTACGTTGATATCTCCGACAACGATAATGCCTTGCAAATCGGGGCGATACCATTTATGGTAATAGTCCCGTAAGGTTTGGTACGGGAAATTATCAACAACACTCATCAGACCAATTGGCATACGATACGCGTATTTACTGTCTTTAAGCAATACAGGAAGCGCATCATCATACATTCTCATCATTGCACTTCGTCTCGATCGCCATTCTTCATGTATCACTGCCCGTTCCTTATCTATTTCAGTCGGGTCAAGTGTTAACTCATTGCTCCAGTCGTATAATATCATCAGGCATGAATCTAATGCACCATTTACTTTCATCGGTACATTATCAATATTATAAACCGTTTGATCAAATGATGTGTACGCGTTCAGATTTGTTCCGAATTTTACACCAATCGATTCCAGATACTTGATAATTCTGTCGTTTGGGAAATGAGTTGTTCCATTGAAGCACATATGCTCCAGAAAATGAGCAAGGCCACGCTGATCATCATTTTCCTGAATAGAACCAACTTTTTGTGCGATATAAAAATTAGCCTGCCCTTCCGGATAGTTGTTATGTCTTAGATAATAGGTTAATCCATTCGATAAAGTCCCGGTTCGCACAGCGCTGTCTGTGGGAAGCATTACTGGTTGACCCAAAATTGTTTGAAACAACAATGTAAATAGCAATGTTGAGTAAAGTCTTGACTTCTTAATCATTTTTCTGAATATATTTTTTAATTTTCCTTTTTTGAAACGTAGAAAATTCGTGTTTGTTCTATAGGTGATAATCCAAAATTATCGGAAGCACGTATTTTTATTATTTGAGTGCCCTCTTCTAATTTTGGTAATCTGCAAGTCCAGATATGTGGGGAATTGTGTTTTCGAAGTGGAATTTTTTTTGAGTATTTTGTTGGATAATATTTTCGGGAATTCCATTCGATGATTCGGGCAACAGCGGGGTCTGCCATATCTGTGTGTGACATAAGCATCCAATCGCTCCCGTTTAAGGAATATTCAACTTTTGTGCTATCGCATCCCGCGTAAATATTGGCGACAACTAATCCTTCGGGAAGCTTGGAGAGTGCCGCTATACTGTCATCCAACACATCCTGCCCTTTTATCCAGATATTCATCTGAAGAGAAGAATCTAAATCAATTCCTTTGAACTTAAGATGATAGTCAGCTCCGTTCATAAATAGTTGAAAATAATTTCGTGGCGCACCACATTGTTGCAGCGCTGATGGTATGCCGCGGAAGTCTTTCTCTCCAACCCACCAGGAGCCACACGCTGCGCCCACAACCCATTCATTGATATTTTTATTCCAGATGTGGCGGCTGACATCATGCGCGTGAGCCGAAAGTATGAGACAAGAACGGGAATCAATGGCTTCCAGCACTTCTTTGCGGTTGGAAACACTATATAATGGTACGTGCTGACAGATTACAGGCAGAATATCTTTTGGTAATAGTTGCATCAGTTGTCTGATAAACCGTATTTGTGGCCGGGGAACGTATCCTTTCGAATTATTCAGACCGATAAAACATGCTTTTCCGCGATAGAAAGCGAAGATATCGGTGCCCAGTAGCTGATTAAATAGTGCTGAAGAGCGTGGCTTGGCTTCAGTCAGGTCGTGGTTGCCAACGATGCTCCAACTATTTGATGGTAAAGATGCAATGCAATCACGGACTTTCAATAACATCGAGTCGTTATCATTCGATAAATCACCCATAAATAGCGTGAAATTTTTATCGCCATTTTGCATTAATTCTGAGAAGACTGTTTGTTGAGCGTAATGCAATTCGTCCATATCGTTTACCTGGACATCGCCAATAACATCCACCCGGAATTCGGTTGGATTATCAACTGGTATCAGAGCGAAATCATGTCTGACTACTCTTTCTTTTGAATCGAAGTCAATATATTTGAAAGCCCGTGAATAAATGCCCTGAGTATTAAATCCAAGATTCCCCGGTAAAACAGGAAATACAGTACTGCCAGTAGCCACGGTTATTCGGTAATTTCCCTTCCTGTTTGTTTTGATGATTGTATCACCGGAAGAAATAAGGACATCCTTTAATAATTTTTCTCCTTGCTGGTATTTCCCGTCTTTATTTTTATCAACATACACAATTCCTTCCACCTTCACTTGTGTAAAAGAATAAAAGGGAAAAATAATCCAGGAAATCATCAGGAAAAAGAAATGCTTATGCATCATGTTTTATTAGAAATAATAATAGAGGGAGCATTAATCTCCCTCTATTTCAGAATTAAATCAGTTGAATTAATAGTTGAGTTTAACGGCATTTACTTTGCTAATGCCACCCTCTACCTTAATATAAACAGCATATTGAGTGCCGGGTTCTATACTTTTAAGCATGATTCTTTTAGTACCCAGAGAATAATTTTCCAGTACAATTGGTGTGTTCCATTGCCGGGTCTCAGGATTCAATGTTACAATTGTTGGGTAATAATTGTTGTCATAGTCTTTGTAGAATACCATTGGGTTACCAGCATTATCAAGAGCTAAATCAAAGCGACATGCACTTTGCATAGTCTGTTTATTTGCTCCACCTGCTGAAGATAGTGGTTCACCAACCTGTGTCCATGTTTTGGTGTCAACTTTATAACGGAAAACTGTTGGGAGCCAGGTAGAGGCAGTAATAGCATCGTTACCGGCAAGTAAATATACCTCATTTCCATCGTTTGACACAGCCCATTCTACACCGGCAATATTTGGTTGAGTAGCTCCTGCTGGAAGATAGTCACAAATAAGTTCCCAGGTGAACTCACCTTTATATTTGTAGAGTTTGTAGCTTCCACCTGTACCTTGCTGGATAAAGCCACAGTAAAGAGAACCGGCAGCATTAAACATCGTAACAAGGTAATCGTTTGCACTTACACCTGCTACATTTTGATCAGCTAACCAATCAGTTCCATCAAAGTATGATACAGTCAGTGTTCTTTTTGCTACAGCACCAATAGCCGCGGAAGACATGAATCCAATAACGGGATTATTATCTGAATGAAAACCAATGCCATCCAATGTGGAAGTAACAGTATTTGCAGTTCCAAATTCATTACCAACAGAGGTCCAGGCACCATCTGCAAATTTCATAACCTGTGCTTTCTTGTTTGTATTAACAAAAAAGGAGTAGGGTACACCTTTGGAATCGAAAGCAAGCGAAAGGGTACTCGATGATGCATTGTTTGTAAATCCTTTTGCACCGAGGTTTGTCCAGCCGTTACTTCCTATTTCTACAACTGAAGAAGCTTGGTTAGCTGTTGCACCAGAATATTGAATAAAAAATGTAGGAACTTTTGTTACAGGATTAATTTCCATATCGTAACTATCTACCGATACGCCATTCTCAGCGTATGCGCCCAATTGTTCTCCAACCAGCATTGCGAAAGAAACACTGTCAACGTCGGCTATTTTAGTTTTTATGGTTGAACCATCTTTTTTTGTCACAACCATATATTCGCTTTGAGCAAATAAATTGAAAGTTAAGATGCTAATTACAGCTAATAGTAATATTTTTTTCATGATTTGTTTTATTTTAATTTATTATCCGCGAAAATAATGTAAATGAATTGATTTATTTTTTAATAAACTTGAACGATTGCTTGTTGGCAGTAACTATATAAATACCTCGTGGCAATGATGATATAGAAATTGTCGCCGAATTATATGAAATCTGGTTAACAGACGTTGCAAGCATCATCCCATTAATATTATATATCATGGGTTTTGTCAATTTCTCAGTACTTGTGATCAGAATATAATCACTCTGCATCTGAAAATTAATTCTTTGTTCATTCTGTACTTTTTCTACCGAATTCAGTACAGCAGCTTTAAAATAAAACTTAGCCACATTACTGCGTGGATAGGTAGCAGTAGCTGTTGTGGATTTAAAAACAACATCATTTACATTGTAGGTTACTTTAAGCTTTTCTGAAGTGATAAACTGCACTTCCGTGCCGTCTTTCAGACGGACCACAAGGGCGTTTTTTTCTTCAGCAGCTTTCAAAGATATGGAACCAACCAATAGCAACGCTGCCGTAATTAGTAGGGTAATTTTTCTAACCATAATCTTAAAAATTAAATTATTAATAATGAGTTTGAGAAAAGAAATATATTGTAACTGAAACTTCAGAAAATCGGTTAACTATTGTTTCGTAATTGTATATTCACTTCCTAATTTATCCGGACCAATACGCCCGATTGTAACGGATGGATCATTGCATGATACTAAAATAATTCGGACAGTGTTGTTTTTAGTATTATTCAGATTATTTGGCAACCAATTTATCTGTATCGTTTTTTCATAGACTCCGGGTTCGAATACTATGGGATTAGAATTTGCTTCAGCCAACGAATAGTCCACCCCTTCCTGAAGTCCGTCTCCGGGTACAACTTTGTACTGTATTTCTAAATTTTCAGTTCTGAGCTTTGAACTAAGCTTCACATAATAGGTCGCGGTAAACCGGGCTTTGCTGTCCATGGTGGCTGATATGCCTCCAAATTTATCTGTGAGATATACGAACGGGGCATCAAAAGCCTTTTCTTCTTCTGCGCATGCACTCAACAGGAGCAGCATTAAAGTGGAAAAAAGTAATATTTTATGTTTTATCGTAAGTTTCATGTCCTTTTTGATTTTTTTGAATTATTGAAATTATCTGATTAATATCCTTCATTCTGTTGAATTTCAGGATTAGCTTCTTTCTCCACCAAAGGTATTGGCAGGGCGAAACGATAATCGGGATAAACCAACCGGCGTACGTTGCTGTTTGTAGCTTTTTCACGAACTATATCTTTGTTCTGACGGGCAATATCAAAAAAACGGTGTCCTTCAAAACACAGCTCTTTAATTCTCTCTATCTCTATTAACCTGTCAACATCTTCATTAGACCCGTAATTCAGCACAACTTCAGAAGGAGTGATTCCAAGCGCGCGCGCTTCCAGAGTTTTTACATCAGCAATGGCTTTATCAGGCATATTCTGATGCATATATGCTTCTGCTCTGATTAAATACATTTCAGATGCGCGTAAGACGAAAAGATCAACACCTTTCTTTGGATCGGACGTGTCTTTCATATAATACTTCATATTTACTTTACCGGTTTTCGTCTCTGGTCTGTAGTAGAGTAAATACTTTCTTATATCCCTGCTGTCCGTAAAAAGCGAATAAAGAGTATCGGCCGGAAAAGCCAGCGCAGAACCATACTTGTAGAATGTACCTGTTTGCTTTCCTGCATCATATGATGAGAGTCTGAAAATAGCCTCATCTCCAGTGTAGTTCTGAGAATACATGCTTAAATACTTATCTCTCGGAGTGAGTCCCTTGAGATTGATAACTTCTGTTGCAAGTTTTTCAGCCTGTTCCCAGTTTTCCATGTAAAGGTAAACACGCGCGAGCAATGCTTTACAAGCTAATGGTGAAGCGTAATGCGGATCAAAGGTATTGTTTGCGCCAAAAGCTTCCAACGCTAAATTCAGATCCTTAATAATTCTGTCGTAAGTTTCTTTTACTGTAGAACGAATAACCGGATTATTTGCTGAAGGATTTTTGGTCATCACGGGGATACCCCAGTGCGATGCATCTTTTGTGTAATTCCAGGGTTGTGAGTAGCACAATACAAGATTAAAGTGCATTAATGCCCGCAGAAAATATGCCTGTGCACATATATTGTCAATCTCAGCAGCATTGTGCGGGTAAGCTGTTTTTAACCCGGGGGCATATTCAAGAATGTTATTTATATTGGACATGACAATAAACCCCCTTTTCCATAGATAACCGACTGCGGAAGTTTCCTGTGAAGGCTCGGAAGTGAAATTATACTGTTCAATCATATTGCCACCGGTAATATTTGACATTCTCACCATATTGCCTGCAACATCTCCGTATTTTATATATTCATTATCGTAGAAATTATACGTAACACGATAAGCACCGGGCAGAGCAGCTCTCAAACCATCCAGATCGGCAAAAAAAGTATTTGTGTCATTTTTGCCAATAACATCCACTTCCAGAAAACTGTTGCAGCCCGTGAAGCCAAACAAGCCGGACAGAAAAATCAAATTATATAAATATCTTTTCTTCATTTCGCTTTTTATAAACTAAGATTTAAACTCAGGGAGAAACTTCTTTCAGTTGGATAGGCGTTCATTAACGTCTTGTAGCTGTTAAATTCTTTACTTTGATCCGGTGTCCACAGGTAAAGATTATCACCAATAAGTGATAAAAAACAGTTCTGAAGTTTCATTTTATTACAAAAACTTTTAGGAACAGAGTAGGATAAAACTACATTTTGAAGTCTGACATTGGTTCTGTCATGTAAATACCGGGTCGATGACATGGTCGATCTGCTTGTAATCGTTGAAATTCTTGGATTTGTAGCTAACTGGCCGGGCTCTGTCCAGTGCGATATGGCATCTACACCGGAATTGCTGTCTGTTGAGCTGTAACCATCTCTCAATCCTCTTCCTTCAAGTGTGCTCAATGTATAACCTCCCAGGCTATAATTAAACCTGAAGCGGAATGAGAAGTTTTTATATGTGAACGTATTTGTCAAACTTCCCACGCCCCAGGCATCCGGGGTTTTATCGTCTAATATTACTCTGTTGTCGGTACTGTAATTGAAAGTCACGTTACCATCCTTGTCATACCACATGGGAGCACCTGTAGCGGGGTCAACACCCGCCCATCTGACCAGATAAAATGCTCCTTTCGGATGATTTTCACTCCATACGGTAGTTCCATAACTGGTCATCATGCCGTTGTAGAGTTTTGTGATTTTGTTACTGTTTTGTGAGAAGATAAAATCAGTTGACCACTCAAAAATTTTATTTTTGATATTTTTGGAATTAATCGTAAGTTCCACCCCCTGATTTCTCATTTCACCAACGTTCGCGTATAGTCTGTCGTCGCTGATTGTCCGTGAAGTATATATTTTCGTCAATAAGTCTGTGGTGTAATTATTATAATACTCAACTTCAATGTCTAATCGTTTCCAAAGCGTTGTTCGTAATCCGGCATTAAACATGGTTGTCTGTTCCCAGCTTAGACCCGGGTTTGCAATGGAAGAGCTCACTGCACCCAAAATTCCATTGTATGAATAAGTATCGTCATAAGAATAGGTTCCGGTGTTGATTGATGAATCTATTCTCGAATTTCCATTTGTACCTAACGAAGTTTTGAATTTCAATAAATTGATAATATTACTATTGAAAAATTCTTCGTTATGAATATTCCATGATAATCCCAGAGAGCCGAACTTTGCCCAGCGAGAATACTTACCAAAGGATGAATTTCCGTCTGCACGGGCGTTGACGGTAAAGTAGTATCTGCTGTTATAGGATATTTGTGCCTGTCCCAGATAAGACAGGGAGCGTTTTTTATCGAAACTACTATACCCGGTTCTCGAGGTTGATTCCGAATAGCCTATTTCCTGTATGTGATCATTCAGGAAGCCTGATCCGGTTGCATAAAGTGTGGAGTATTGGTTGTTTTGTAATTCGATACCCGTTAACGCGCCAACATTAAACTCCCCAAATTTCTTCTGATAATTTAGACGAAGAATATTGTTCCAGTTGAGATATGAGGCGGAAGCCCTGCGGGAATAACCCTTGGGTTCATTATTCATAAGTCCTTCCAAAGTGGTGCGCGCACTGTACATTTCTTCATTGGTGGTCATTATATTGACACCAAACTGTTCTGTTAAATCAAGTCCGTCGAAAATATGAAATATGAGTGTTGAAGTTGCATCAATAAGAGATGTTCTTTGGATGTTCTTGTTGTCTTCTCTTTCCGGAATTGAATTGCTGAAAAATTTCTGGTCTTTCCATACGCGTACCGGATTGCCATTTGTATCGTAACTTACACTTTCTACAACACGATTGTAGAGTCTGTTGGTATATCCGTCGGCTAAATAGGGAGTATAAATCGGTAGCACTTCGTAATACTCATTACCTACTGCAAACAAATTATTTTGGTTGTATGAAGCCGATATTGTTGTTCCGAATGTTAGCCGCTTTGCAAATTTATATTCTGTATTATACCTCACTGAAAATCGTTGCTGATTGTTAGTTTTAATCGTACCTTTTTCGTCGAAATATGAAAGAGATAATCCTTTTGTGCTTTTCTCGTCGCCACTTCTTAAGGATAAGCTAGCTTCAAAGGTTTGTCCCTGTCCGAAATACAAATTTCCCCAGTCAACATCAGTCGTTGAGTAACTGTTTAATTCATTGTCCTGGAATGGAAACGCGTTAATGTCCTGTCCTCCGTTTACCCATGCTTCTCTTGCATAAGACAGATATTGTGAAGCATTCATCACTTTATAGCGTGTACTTTGGTCAATGTTCGAAATACCGTATCTGATGTTAGCGTTTACAATTACTTTATCTGTTTTTGTTCCTGATTTGGTTTTGACAATAATAACCCCGTTAGCGCCATTTGCACCATAAATGGAGGTGGCGGAAGCATCTTTGAGTACTGTGATGGATTCAATATCGCTTGGATTCAAATAGGATAAAGGGCTAACTGTATAGCTTGATCCGGGCATCATGTTTGTGCTCGTACCCTGATAAACAGGAACTCCGTCTACTATCCACAGTGGTTCATTCGAAGCGCTTAATGATGCTTCTCCGCGCACCCTGATGTTGTAACGCGTTCTGGGTGAGCCGGGTGAATCTGAATTAGGTTCCACGGTTAAGCCGGGGACCAGACCATCAAGCATTTTATCGATTCTGGCAGGTGGAAGAAATTCAAGATCTTTTGACTGAACCTGAAACGCGCTGCCAACCATGTTCGAGCGTTTTTGGGCAAGTCCGTAACCGGCTTCAATCACAACTTCTGAAAGCAGGGTGGATGACTGGAGCTTTACTGTTATATCTTTCGTTTCGGGATTTACTGTAATACTTCTCTTTTTCATCCCAACGTATGAGAAATGGAGTGTTACAGGAGAACTTGTCAGGTTGACAACAAATTTACCCTCGAGGTTTGTAACAGCTCTTTGAGATGTTTCACCAACACTTATAGACACGCCGGGTAAAGTTTCTCCATCTTCTTCGTTCATTACGACACCTCTTACTGTATAGGTATTGCCCGTTTGAGCATAACAATAAGAGTTGAATGATAATAGTATTAAAAATTGTATAAAAATTAAATTTCTTAGTCTGTACATAATAACTGAATGTTGAAATCACAAAGATATGAAAAATATATTAAGACGTCAAGGGGAATTATGTCAATTGCCGTCTCTAAAGGGTTTGTAGTATACTTGTTTAATTATAAATAACTTGTAATTACCTGTATATGGTTTATCTGATTGAAATTAACATTTTAAAATAATTAAATCAAATGATAATTTTCCCGATGTAAGTTATAAATCATTAGATGTCAGCAATGAAAAACTGTATAATATCTGTAAAGCTATACACTATTTGCGTGTTTCGCAACCGGCATCTAGCTTTGTACTGCTGACGCTTCGGGTATATACGATGCGCTAAATTATCTCTGTACTGGCCAAATTGGGCATTTGCATTGCGACGGATTTTGCGACTGACTACTGATTTATCTTTATTTACAACAAGGGCAATCTCACTTTGTGTATTTCCGCTTTGCAACGTTGTACAAATAGTATATCTTTGTTCTCTGGTTAGATGATTCTTAAATGTAAACTTCAGTAGGTAGACAAAATCAGTGATTTTTTCTGCCAGAGCAAGGGGAGGTTATTCCTCCTGGCTCTGAAAAAACAAACTATTCTATTTTGGTTCCAAAGTTGCATTTACTAATTGACAGGAAACTTAGATATTTCTCCTTTAATAAATTTGTCGATTGCTACTCTTTTTATTGTTTATGAATAAGTATCATTTCAGGACATTGCCGACACTGTTTTTTTGTTTTCTCATGTTCACTGCCCAAAGCCAGGTAATCGACCATACAGCTTCAAGTTCAGCAACAAATCGTAACGATTCGTTGCTCCTGAATATGAAAAGTCCGCATAAAGATGCTGCTATTATTGTTGCTACCAATATCGGCGTTTGGTCTTACGATCGCTTTGTTCTTCAGGCTGAGTATGCCCGGATAAACTTCAAAACCGTGAAGAATAATTTTAAATCCGGCTTCGTATGGGACAATGACATGTTCTCTACCAATCTTCTTATGCATCCCTATCATGGTGGACTATACTTCAACGCGGCACGTTCGAACGGGAAAAATTTCTGGCAATCGGTGCCTTTTGCGGCAGGAGGTAGCCTGATGTGGGAATTATTCATGGAAAATGAGTCTCCTTCTATTAATGATTTTATGGCTACCTCTCTGGGTGGCGCAGCTCTGGGTGAAATGACCTACAGGGTGTCCGATCTGCTAATCGATGACCGGTTAACGGGTTTTGATCGTTTTAAACGCGAAGCTTTACTGACCGTCATTTCACCGGTCAGGGGATTGAACAGAATTATAAACGGTGATGCCTGGAAGCATCGTAATATCCGCGGGAATTCCGTGCCAGCCACTCCCGTGGTCTTTTCCGTATCGGCTGGGCATCGCTTCATTGCTGACCGGCTGTATCGACGACAGGATTACAGCAACATGATTTCCTATGATTTCGGACTCTTGTATGGCAACGAATTTGATACCGGAAATGAAAAACCTTACGATTTTTTTACTTTTAAACTTGGCGGAAACTTTTTCTCAAAACAACCAATAATAAGCCGGGTAAATGTTCTGGGTATGCTGTTTTTGAATGAAGTACCTCTTAAAAAGCAGAACATGCACCTTAGTTATGGCATTTTTCAACATTTCAACTATTACGAATCGCAAACTGATAATAGCCACATACAGCTTTACCCGTATAAAATTTCCGAAGCCGCTGCTGCGGGTCCGGGGCTTTTGTACAAAGTATCCGTAAAAAATAAGATTACTCTCACCGGATCGGCATACCTGAGTGCAATTTTGCTTGGTGGTAGTCAGACCGATCATTACAGGTTCGATGAGCGTGATTACAACATGGGAAGCGGATTTAGTTCAAAACTGAATCTGGCATTTAATTTTAAAAACAAACTCCAAATCCTGCTCAATACGGAGGATTATCGCATCTACTCCTGGGTCGGATATGCCCCTGATGACTTCAGGGACGGCATTTGGAATGTTCACGGCGATGTGGGCAATACAAGTTTGAGCGTAGGGCGCTTGGGCATCAACTATTTTATCAGAAAGAATATTTATATTGCTTCCGAAACCAGTTATAATCACCGGAATAGCTTATATAAATATTATCCCGATGTAACACATCATGTTGCCGAACACAAACTGAGCTTCGGTTGTATGTTTTAACGTGTAAGTCGAGTTTTCTATAAAGAGAACCTCACAGACAATGTTGTTTGTGAGGCTCTATTTTATCTAAGAGTATGAAAAAGCAGGTTTGAATACCTTGAAAATGCTTTTTTCATTAGCCTTAATATCCGGATTAACTAAAAATGAAATTCGTCTTTTTAAGATTTCAGAGAACTCAGGATAAAAAAGCCAGTTAGCTTACTTGTCGTGTTCCACCCAGATTAACTCCGAAGTTTTGAAACCCAGATTTCCGGCAATTTTCAGGTATTCGGTTTTTATATCTTTGGGCAGTGTTTTTTCGCGGGAGAGTATCCACAGATAATCCAGGTTATTTCCTGCTATCAGGGCGTATTTATAGTCTTTATCCAGCGCGATTACATTGTAGCCTCCGTAAAAAGGACCGAAGAACGAAACTTTAAGCATTGCAACATCGTCTTTTCCTACAAATTTTGCTTTCCCGATAGCTTCTTTCCAGACGTTTTTTGCAGGATTGTAACCACGGTTTTGTACCCGTATGCTTCCGTCCTTATTGACTGAGTAAAATGCGGTTGTGTTGTTCAGACCACGTTCAAATTTGAAATCCATACGGGCTATTTCGTACCATTTGCCCAGATACTTCTCTTTATCAAAAGAACTGACAGCCACCGCTCCCTTAGGGATGCTGGTGCACGAACTGAATAAACTGATTGTAACCATAAGTAATAAACTGAAGGGAATTAATTTGTTTGTTTTCATGATGTTGTTCTCTATTTGATATTACTGACTGTTTAGTTGAATGTCAGGGTAATTTTTTTTGCAATTTTCAAGGCAGTAGTCAGGGTATTAAGGTCAGTATAAAGTTGACCGTCACTACCGGCATAATGACTGTGTCCCACCGGTTTGAGCTCAACTTCTTTACCTGCATTGTCGGTGTCAAAATCTGCCGAATAGACTACAGCCGGTTGGCTGGATGTTTTATATTCCTTGTCGTCGGGATATTTGTTGTTGGTCCAGTACTCGTTCCAGTCCCAGGATTGATTGAGTTCCAGATAAATCCGGTATTTACCTTTTAATCTGGTATCAGTTTTCATGTTAAGTACAAATGACGAGAGGGGAGTTGCACCCGAATACGCGTCCGGTACAGGCTTTTTTGGAGTAGGCATGTAAGTGCCCAGTTCATTCATTACTCCTCGCTGATGTGCCCAGTAAGGAAGTGTAGCGGGACGCTGAATTTCTCCCGGCAGCCATTTACCGGTATTTTTGCTTCCGTGTTCGAAATAGCCTTTTGCCACGCTCTTCGAAACATAAAGCGTCTGAATGTACTTTCCGTCAGCATCTGCAAGCCATACGGCATAAAGTGGGTGGTTGTGCTCTTTTCCTTTTTCAAATTTAAGGCTCAGCACTGTGCATTGATCATTTTTCCCATAAACATAGTTGGAAAAAGTTTCGGGTTTCTTTTTTGCTGAAGCGGCAATTGCCAGTATCAGCATTACTGTCAAAATTATTCTTGTTTTCATATTCTGATAATTTGCATGTTTTCAATAATTATTTGGACTAGATTTTAATAATTAAACCAATTGTAGGTAAAACTGTTCCGTTGAAGGTATCAATTTCGCGCAGTCCCTGACGGGTAATGTCTCCATACGGGTCCGGAATGATTGCTCCTTCCGCGGTTTTGTTGGTGTATATAGGTGTGCCCTGCGACTGAAAATTGTAAACATTCTGAATGTCGGTGTACAAATTCAGCACCCATTTTTTGAAATAAAACTCCTTGTCTAAGCGTAAGTCAAGCTGATGTGCATCTTTCAGCCGCAGCGAATTGAAGTTGGTGTAATCTATGTAAGGTTGGTTGGTGATGCTCCAGGCTACCCTGTTACCTGATTTTTCGAAATCGATAGGTGAGTAAGGTGCGCCTCCAACATATCTCCAGCGCATAGCTATATTCCAGCTTTTACCAAATTTATAGCTCGAAATCAGGTTGAGCAGGTGTCTCGTGTCCCAGGAAGACGGACGATATACATCATTTTTGTCGGTAAACTCACTTCTGAAGAAAGTGTAAGTGGAGGTGATGTTCAGGTTTTTCCATTCCATGATTTTATAGAGAAATTCCACTCCGTAAGCCCTTCCTTTTCCCGTTGAAATTATTTCCTCATCACCTATCTGCCCATAATCAGTACCCTTGCTGGCAATGCTTAATCCATCCGATACAGAAAGGGGATAGTTTTGATATTGTTTGTAAAATCCTTCTACTGTCAAACGCATTTTCTCAGCCGGACGATATTCAACACCCACGATGGCCTGGTTGGATGTAACATATTTCAGATTTTCGTTCTGGTTAACCAGCGGGCCTCCGGTAGCATAACGGAAACCAAGTGTGGTGTAAGCAGGCTGCATGGCATATCGTCCGAAGTTGGCATTCAGATCTAATTTATCTGATAAAACATAGGAAGCCGACAGACGGGGCGAAAACTGATTGAGCGGATTCTGCATATTCTTGTTGTAGTTGTTACCTACCAGGCTAACGCCTACCGAAAGTTTCAGGCGGTTGTCCAGATATTCGTCCGATGCTTGCGCAAATGCCTGATAACCAAACAGGTTTAGATTGGTCTGATAGTTCAGTTCATTTTCAGTATTGTTGTAGAACAGACGCCGGAATGTTTCGTTCGTGTAATGTGAATAACGCAAACCTGCTCCGATTTTAAGTTTCACCGGCAGATAGGGATAATCGCGTTCGAAACGCAGCTTGTTTTCAGCTTCGTCAGATGTATAATCTGATAAAAGATTTTCGTTCACTTTAGGCAGGGTGTCATCATTGCCTTTGAATTTGAAGTTGTTGTTTCTCAGCATATTTCTGCTCATCACCCAGTTGTCAATGTGTTTGTCTCCGAAGTGTTTGTAAACAAGGCCTACGGTATAATTCCACTGTTTGTAAATGGGCAGGTAACTCAGCAAATATTTCTGTGCTTCTGTTCCGGTTTTCTCAAGTTCGGTATTTAATGTCATGTTGTCAATGGCTCCGATGCCGACGAAAGTCAGCTCGTTTTTCTGATCAATCTGATATTTGTATTTTACCTGAAAGTCGTTGTAAGTGGGCAGAAAAGGCAATCCGATTAATTTAAAGAGCAACTGCAGGTACGACTGACGAGCCGAAACAATAAACGTGGACTTTTTACCGATAGGTCCGTCGAGGGTCAGAGCCGCATCCGATGCGCCGACTGATAATTTGGTATGAATACGGTCTTTGCTGCCGTCTTTTTGCTTGATTTCCATTACAGAACTTAATGCGTTGGTACGGTTAGCAGGATAAGCGCCTGTGTAAAAGTTGATTTCACGCACAAAATCGGGATTAATTACACCGACAGCTCCTCCGGATGAACCCTGAGTGGCAAAGTGGTTGATAACCGGAATTTCAATTCCATCCAGATAGAAAACATTTTCCGACGGGCCGCCACCACGCACAATCAGGTCGTTGCGGTTTGGATCTGTGGCGCCAACTCCCGGAAGTGACTGAAGCACTTTCGAGACGTCGCGGTTTGCTCCGGCGCTTTTCTCAATCTCCTGAACGCCAACGGACAGTACCGAAATCGGACTTTCGATGCGTTTTACATTCAGATTCTGACGTACAACTACTTCCTTGATAACAATTGTAGCCTCAGGAAGGGCTATATCAACAAATGCTGTCTGGTTACCCTGAACCTGAATTTCTGGTGAAACGGTAGTTTCAAAACCTACAGATCTTGCAATCAGTTTAACAAATCCCGGTTTTATACCTGTGAAAATAAAATTCCCATCAAGGTCGGATGTTGATCCGATGGTTGTTCCTTCAATCTGTATAGTGGCAAATTCGATCGGCTCGTTGGTTTTCATATTGAATACCCGCCCTTTAATCGTTCCTTCCTGAGCAAAAGAGGAAAGAGCAATCATTATTAAAGCTGTTAGCAGAAGTAATTTTCTCATATTTCGTTATTTTTTATTATTTGTGGTTTAAGGTGTGTTAAAGATAATGTGTTTTTTTTTGAAATAATCCTTTGTGTAATCAATTGTTGCAAGTAATATATTCCTATTTCTGATAATTTATTCCTGTTGATAATTTTTATTCAACTGATTTAAGGAGTTCAATCAATGCGTTTAGTTGTGACTTCAACTTGTTTATTTCTTCAATATTGGTCTTATTCGGATCTATCTTTAATTTTTGAACCAACCTCATCGGAATGATAGCTGCTGCTTCCTGCATTATCTTGCCCTTTTCGGTCAGTTTAACCATAACTTTCCGGTGATCTGTTTCGGAAGGAATACGGTTTATCAGTTCCATGGTTTCCATCCTTTTCAGCAGTGGTGTGACTGTGTTAGTGTTTAATACCAGCTTATCGGCGATTTCTATGACCGAAAGTTCTTCGAATTCCCACATCACCATCATCACCAGATATTGCGGATAGGTTATTCCAAGAGCATCCAGGTCATCCTGATATGCTCTTGTTATCAGTCTCGATACCGCATAGAAAGGAAAACAAAGTTGGTTTTCCAGTTTTAACTGTTCGTATGCCATGTTCTGTTTATTTATTTGTTCAGTAAAGTTTCAATATCCTTACGTAATTGCTCGGGTTTGGTCAGTGGCGAAAAACGTTTGTACGGATTGCCGTTGCGGTCAACCAGAAATTTAGTGAAATTCCATTTGATTTCATTACCCGGAAAACCTTTCAGTTCTTTTTTCAGATATTTGTAGATTGGGTGGGCGGTAGAACCATTTACATCAATTTTTGAGAACATCTGGAAGCTTACGCCGTAGTTGATCAGACAGTTTTCCGAAATATCTTTCGCGTTACCGGGTTCCTGATTGGCAAACTGGTTGCACGGGAAGCCCAGAATCACCAGTCCTTTGTCCTTATACTCTTTATGCAGTTTTTCAAGTCCTTCGTACTGCGGGGTCAGGCCACATTTGCTGGCGGTATTTACTACTAATACAACTTTCCCTTCATACGATTTCATGCCTATTTCTTTGCCTTGCAAAGAGTTTGCTTTGAATTGATAGAAGTCATTTATCATATTTGTTTTTTATTAGAATTGGTATTTATGTCGTTTGCGACACAAAAATAACAATGTATCGTGCGCGATACAAATAAATAAATAAATAAAAACATAGATTAACATACAGCAACAAAAGTGAGTGAGTCATTTTGGCAGTATGTAAATTATTTATAAGTCTGTTTATGGATGGCAAAATTATTCAGAATAAAAAAATGGTTTCATAAATAATATGAAACCATTTTCATGATACAAACCCTATGTTGTAGAAAAAAGTAGTTTATACAATTCCCTGAGCGAGCATGGCTTTGGCAACTTTGAGGAAACCTGCCACATTGGCGCCTTTCATGTAGTTGATGTAACCGTCCGGTTGTTTTCCGTATTTTACACATTGTTCGTGGATGTCGCTCATAATTTGCTGAAGTCTGTTGTCAACTTCGGAAGCGCCCCACGACAGGTGCATGGCATTCTGCGTCATTTCAAGTCCCGAAGTAGCAACACCACCAGCATTGACAGCTTTACCCGGTCCGTACATGATTTTATGTTCGATAAAGAGGTCGATGGCTTCTGGAGTACAACCCATGTTCGAAACTTCAGCAACACAGAGGGTGCCGTTGTTGATAATATTTCGTGCATCCTCGCCATTGAGTTCGTTTTGGGTGGCACAGGGAAGGGCAATGTCTACTTTTACTTCCCATGGTTTGCGGTTGGGAACGAACTGGGCACCGAATTCTTCGGCGTAAGGCGCAACCACATCGTTGCAGGTGGCACGAAGTTCGAGCAGATAATCAATTTTCTTGCCGCTGATGCCATTTTCGTCGTAGATATAACCATCCGGTCCTGAAATGGTAACAACTTTTGCACCCATTTCGGTAGCTTTGATTATGGCTCCCCAGGCTACATTGCCAAATCCTGATACAGCAACAGTTTTTCCTTTAATATCATGACCGGCGGTTTCGAGCATTTGTTTTACAAAATATAAAGCTCCGAAACCGGTGGCTTCCGGACGGATGAGCGAACCTCCGAATTCAAGATTTTTGCCTGTCAATACACCCGTATTCATTTGTGCCAGCTTGCGGTACATGCCATAGAGGTAGCCTATTTCACGTCCACCAACTCCTATGTCGCCGGCAGGTACGTCGGTATCAGCACCGATATGACGCCAGAGTTCGAGCATAAATGACTGACAGAAACGCATGACTTCGGCATCCGATTTTCCGCGCGGATTGAAGTCCGAACCGCCTTTGCCACCGCCCATTGGCAGGGTAGTCAGTGCATTTTTGAATATCTGTTCGAATCCCAGGAATTTCAGAATGGAAAGATTGACCGAAGGGTGAAAGCGTAATCCGCCTTTGTAGGGACCAATTGCATTGTTGAATTGCACCCGGTAACCTATATTTAGCTGTACTTCGCCCCGGTCATCGACCCAGGGTACTTTGAAAGTGAATATCCGGTCGGGCTCAACAAGACGCTCGGCAATTTTTGCTTTTTCAAATTCGGGATGTTCATTATAAACTTCCTCGATGGTCATCAGTACTTCGCGTACAGCTTGCAGGTATTCCTGTTCACCCGGATGTTTGGCTTCGAGTTGCTGCATTAATTTCTCCAGATTCATGATTGTAGGATTATTGAGTTATATGTTTTTTTTGAAAAATATAAATTTCAGATTTTGTGTTTTTCAGAATGTAATGCTTTCAGTTTGAATTTGATAAAAAATGATAATTTGTAACATTATGATAGTGAAAAGCTGTTATTTCAAAATTTAATTTACAAAATGTACTGTTTGTGACAAATCGGAACTTTTGCTTGCTTACATTTAGATTACGGTGCAAGTTTAAATGTTTTATTTGTGATAATCAAATTTTTTGAAGTATTTTTGAGAATTATTTTTCAGAAAAATCTGTTTTCAAGTATGAATAATTACTTCACCCGGATTTGATTTGGAAAAATTCCTTAAGTGGCAAAAAATCGGTTGATTTTTTTTATTCGACAGGCGGAAATTTTAAATTTGAAAATATGAACACAAACAGCATAAAAAAACTTTATTTTAAAGATACGTCATTTGCCAGTCTAATGCGGCATCGTATATACAATATTTTGCTGTATGCCAGCAAGTACGATGCATTTATGCTGGAAGAAGACGGACGTGTGGACGAACAGATATTTAATGAATATGTATCGCTGAATTTACGTTATCCGCCGCGTTTTACACTGGTAGCCAGCGAAGAAGAAGCCAATCAGGCATTGAAAGAACGTACCTATGAGCTGATTATTTCCATGCCGAGCGGCGACAGCATTAATCCGTTCCGCTGGGCGAAGGAAGTGAAAATTAACCATCCGGATATACCTATCGTTATACTGACACCCTTCTCGAGAATGGTATCGCAGCGTATTGCCAACGAAGACCTGAGCGCTATTGACTATGTTTTTAGCTGGCTGGGCAACTCTGACCTGCTGCTGGCTATCGTAAAACTTGTCGAGGACCGGATGAATGTGGAAGAAGATGTGGATTCGGTCGGTGTACAGGTTATACTTTTTGTGGAAGATTCTATCCGGTTGTATTCATCTATTTTGCCGCATTTATATAAATATGTATTTGTACAGTCGCGTTCGTTTATGACCGAAGCCCTCAACGACCACGAGCAGATGCTTCGTATGCGCGGACGACCCAAGATTATGCTTGCCCGCAATTACGAAGAAGCCATGAAGATTTATTCGCGGTATAAAAATAATATGCTGGGAGTAATCACCGATGTTAGTTTTATGCAGAACGGTGTGAAAAATCCCCGTGCTGGAATAGAACTTTGTCGTCAGATACGCAAAGAGGATACCTATATTCCGCTTATTGTGCAGTCAACCAGCGAAGATAATCATCCGCTCGCTGATAGTGTAAATGCTGCTTTTGTCAGTAAGAACTCCAAAACACAGTTGCTCGAACTGCGCCAGATAATTACCAATAATTTTGGCTTTGGCGACTTTGAGTTTGTAAATCCGGTTACCGGTGAGGTGGAGTCGCGGATTGAAAACCTGCGGGGTTTGCAGGATATTATTTTCAAAATTTCTGAAGACACTCTGTTTTATCATGTATCGCAGAATAATATTTCGCGCTGGTTATATTCCAGAGCCATGTTTCCGCTGGCTGAGTTTCTGAAAAACATACATGTGGACACCAAGGAAGAAACAGACATGAACAGGGTGCGTCAGATTATTTTTGATGCTATTGTGACTTATCGGAAAATTAAAAACCGTGGTATTGTTGCTGTTTTTCAGCGTAACAGGTTTGACCAGTATTCCAATTTTGCAAGAATAGGCGATGGATCCATGGGTGGTAAGGGACGAGGACTTGCCTTTCTGGATTCGATGATTAAGTCCAACGACAGTTTGGAAGAATTCCGCGATACCCAGATTTGCATTCCTCGTACCGTTGTGCTTTGCACTGATAACTTCACGGAATTCATGGAGATGAATAAGCTATATCCTATTGCATTGTCAGATGCCGATGACGAAGTTATTCTTCAGCATTTCCTCAAAGCCAGTTTGCCGCGTCGGATTATTGCCGACCTGTATGCTTTCCTGGGAGCTATCAGTTCACCCCTTGCCGTGCGTTCATCAAGTTTGCTGGAAGACTCCCACTATCAGCCCTTCGCGGGAATTTACTCGACGTATATGGTTCCCTACGACGGATCGAGCAAAACGAACATGTTGCAGATGATAACCGAAGCCGTGAAAGCGGTTTATGCGTCTGTTTTTTACCGGTCGAGCAAGGCATACATGACTGCCACCAAGAATGTGATTGATGAGGAGAAAATGGCAATCGTTTTGCAGGAAACATGCGGGAGTTATTATGGTGAGCGGTTTTATCCTTCTTTTTCAGGTGTTGCCCGTTCGCTGAATTTTTATCCCCTGGGCTCCGAAAAGCCTGAAGAAGGAATAGTCAATATTGCCATGGGTTTGGGAAAATACATAGTGGATGGTGGCGTCAGTTTGCGGTTTTCACCCTATTATCCCAACAATATTCTGCAGACAAGTACTATGGATATGGCGCTGCGCGAGACACAAACATATTTCAATGCGCTGGATGCCCGCGAGAAACATTTTGTTCCGCAGGTGGATGATGGATTCAATTTGCTGAAAGTAAGGGTACAGGATGCCGATAAAGACGGAACGCTGAAGTTCATGGCTTCAACATTCAATCCCCGCGATCAGGTGATTTACGACAGTGTTTTTGAAGAAGGTCGCAGGGTGATTACTTTTGCCAACATCCTGCAACACAATGTATTCCCGCTGGCAGAGATCCTTCGGGAAGTTCTACGTATTGCACATACTGAAATGGGACGACCCATTGAGATTGAATTTGCCGTGAATCTGGATTATTCCCCGAAACCCACGCACACCTTCTATCTGCTGCAAATTCGCCCTATCGTGGACAGCAAAGAAATGATCAACGAAGATATCGGAGCCATTCAGGAAGAAAATACCATTATCAGTTGCGAAAATGCTATGGGTCATGGTATTACCAACGATATTTACGATATTGTGTACGTGAAGCCGGAGGCTTTCAATGCATCGAAGAATCAGTTGATAATGTATGAAATAGAAAAACTGAACAAAAAACTCAGTCAGGAAGACCGGCATTATGTACTGGTGGGACCCGGTCGTTGGGGATCGAGTGATGTGTGGCTCGGCATTCCGGTCAAATGGCCTCACATCAGCAATGCACGGGTGATAGTAGAAAGCGGATTGTCCAACTACCGTATTGATCCGAGTCAGGGAACACACTTTTTCCAGAACCTGACCTCATTTGGAGTTTCCTATTTTACGATAAATCCGTTCCAGAAGGATGGCGCCTACGATATTGATTTTCTGAATGCTCAGCCCGCGGAATTCGAATCGGATTATATTCGCCACATACGGTTTGAGAAACCGATAGTAGTAAAGGTTGACGGACGCAAAAACAAAGGGGTAATTATGAAACCGCAAACAGAGAAGGTGTCATGAAAATCATCGAACTTGTTGCTGTCGTGTTTGGCATTCTCAGCGTTTGGTTTGCAAGCAGAGAGAGTATCCGGGTTTTCCCTACCGGCATTATAAATGTATTGCTGTTTATTTATATATTTTTTATTGCACGGTTGTATGCCAATGCCGGTATCAATGTGTTGTATCTGATAACGAACATTTACGGTTGGTACAACTGGTCAAGAAAAATTGACGATAAAAATGTACTGGAAATCAGCCGCACAACAGCCCGGCAAAATACTTACATAATCCTTTTTGCGGCAGTATTTTATATTTCTGTCCTGCTTTTACTCCGCTGGTATAACCGTTCCGATCCGGCTTATGTTAATTCGTATGTTCCCTGGATGGATGCTATGAATACCTCATTGTTTCTCTGTGCAACCATTCTGATGACCAAAAAGAAACTGGAAAACTGGATTTTCTGGATACTGGGAAATGTAATTTCAATTCCCATTACCATTTCACAGGGTTTGTACATGACGAGCTTGCAGTACCTTGTTTTTCTTTTTTTAGCTATTTCAGGATACATTGGCTGGAAGAAAAAATTACAATCAATCAAAGTTAGCGAATGAACTCAGGTTGTCTTACTGAATTGAAATTGCTGCTGGATGAGGGCGTAAAACGTTATAACAATACGGATTTTATCAGTGATGATCCCATACAGATACCCAGACGGTTTACGCGCAGGGAAGATATTGAAATTGCCGGTTTTCTGACTGCCACTATTGCCTGGGGCAACCGGAAAAGCATCATCAAAAACGCCGGTCAGCTGATGGAGCTGATGGACAACTGCCCGTACGATTATGTAATGTATGAAGGAGGAAACGGATTAAATCAGCCTTTCGTTCACCGCACTTTTAATACTGCTGACTGCAACTTTTTCATCCGGGCGTTGCATGATATTTACACCAACCGGGGAGGTCTTGAAAGTGTATTTTCCGAAGGATTTGCAGCAGAACGGTCTGTTTTCGGAGCTTTGAAGCATTTCCGGACTGTGTTTCTTCAAACCCCGCATGAAAGACACTCCGAAAAACATCTTTCTGATGTAACATCCAATTCCTCAGCCAAACGGTTGAACATGTTCCTCCGGTGGATGGTGCGAAAGGACGACAACGAAGTGGATTTCGGACTGTGGCACGATATTCCGGCATCAGCACTGATGCTTCCGCTCGATGTGCATACCGGCGATGTAGCCCGGGCACTCGGTATGCTTACCCGAAAGCAAAATGACTGGAAAGCTATGATGGAAATTACTGATATTTTACGTACTTTTGATGCAGATGATCCGGTAAAATACGACTTTGCACTTTTTGGAATGGGGGTAAACGGTCATTTGAAATAACCGGAAATAATTCCTGTTTAGTCACTCTAACAAACACAAACAGCATAACATCAAACAGAAAAGCCTCGTCGGGGCAATAAAATCTTGCTATGAAAATTTTCACATCAACTCAAATTCACGAACTCGACAAATACACTATCGAGAACGAGCCTGTTAGTTCCATCGGACTAATGGAACGGGCTGCCGAACGGCTTATGCAGCAATTCAGGAAAAACTGGAGTTTAAATACCGAAATTGTGATATTTGCTGGGCCCGGAAATAATGGCGGCGACGGACTGGCATTAGGGCGAATGATGCTTCAGGTTGGCTATGAAGTTCAGGTAATTTTACTGCATACCGGAAAACTGTCGGCAGAATGTCGGCAGAACAAGGAAAGACTGCTGGAGTATTTCCCGGAGAATATCTCCGAACAAACATCCCGCTTTTTACCTCCTGAAACAAACAGGGAAGCAGTAATCATCGATGCGCTTTTTGGTTCGGGATTGTCAAAACCAATAGAAGGAATTTACCGTGATGCCGTTGGCTGGATAAACAAACAACCCAACAACGTAGTTGCCATAGATATTTCTTCAGGATTGCCGGATGAAGCCTGCATGTCAGTTGCCGACTGTGTTGTTGAAGCTGATTTTACTTACAGTTTACAATTCCCGAAGTTATCTTTTTTATTGCCTGAAAATGAGAATTTTGTAGGAAAATGGAATTTGATTGATATTCAGTTGCATCCAAGGGGTATAGCCAGGACTGAAACAGAGATGATTTATCTGGATAAAACCGATATACAACAGATATTAAAATCCCGGTCGCGTTTTTCGAATAAAGGAAATTTCGGTCATACACTGATTTGGGCAGGTAAAAAGGGGATGGCCGGTGCCGCTGTGCTGGCTTCGAAAGCAGCTTTACGTTCCGGTGCCGGACTGGTAAGTGTGCATAGTGATGAAATGAACCGTATCATCCTTCAAACAACAGCTCCTGAGGCTATTTGTAAAACAGAACTGGACAATATCGAGGCTTACAATGCTTATGCTTTTGGGCCTGGGTTAGGTACCGACAGTCATACCACCGAAATACTCACCGAACTGTTGAAGTCCCTGCCCGGACCTTGCGTGCTCGATGCCGATGCGCTCAATATTATCGCCCTTCAGCCTCAACTGGTCGATTATATTCCCGTTGATAGTGTACTTACTCCCCATTCCAAAGAGTTTGAAAGGCTTTTTGGTAAGTCAGTAAATTCGCTAGAACGCATTCGTACTGCTCGCGAAAAATCACAGGAACTCAGTGTAGTAATTGTGCTTAAGGGTGCAAATACGCTGATTGCTACACCCGACGGGAAACTTTATTTTAACAGTACGGGTAATTCGGGAATGGCATCGGGTGGCATGGGCGACGTGCTCACCGGAATAATCGCCGGACTCATGGCACAGGGATATTCATCTGCTGAAAGTTCGATTCTGGGTGTCTATTTACATGGTTTATCGGCTGACCAGGCATTACTTTTTCAGTCAGAAGAAAGTTTGCTGGCTTCTGATGTAATTGCTCAACTGGGAAGTGCTTTTAAGCTACTCCGGACATAAAAATATTTTAACAACAGACGTTCTTATAAGACGCTACGATCTGAATATCAATGTAATATCATTTTTCTGTATTATCTTATCGAAATATTAAAACAAAAAATTAAAACAAGAGATTAATGTATTAGAAAAAGTTCTATATTTGTACCATAACTTTAAAAATACAAGAATATGAAAAAAGAAATTGACACTCAGAAAGACAAATCAACTGAGGAAAAAATCAAGAAAGCTGCCGAAAAAATCTTTCTTGAAAGAGGTTTTTCTGCCTCAAGGACACGTGATATCGCCGATGAGGCTGGTATTAACCTGGCTTTGCTGAATTATTATTTCAGAAGTAAGAAAAATTTGTACAATATTATTATGATGGAAAAACTGGACGTTTTTTTCAATATAATAATTGAAGAACTGAAAGATAATGCAGTTGATTTAAACCAAAAGATGTCCGAACTGATAAATAAATACACCGATTTACTTATCAAGGAACCCCGGTTGCCGCTTTTTATCATGAGTGAGATACAGCAAAATCCCGATTTTTTTACTAAAAGAATGAATATAAAGATGAAAGTCAGGGAAGCTTTAGGAAACAAACCGATAATCTACTCAAAAAGTCAGGAAGACGATTTGCAACTTTTGCTTAGTTTACTGGGTGTTACTATTTTCCCGTTTATTATACGCCACAGTATACAAGGATTGTTCAATATGACCACTGACCAATACAATGAGCTGCTTTATAAGAGGCGTGAAATGATTCCCAAGTTAATGAATGAACTTTATAATCAGTTAAATGCAGATAAATGAAACCATTTGTCTTTCTGGTACTGATAGCGTTATCTGTTTTTACTGTAAAGTCACAAGAAATTAGCCTTTCCGAGTGTCAGGAACTGGCGCGGTCCAATTTTCCGCTCATCCGGCAGCATGATTTAATCACACAATTGGCAAACAACGCCGCTACGGCTTTGCTGAGAAAATATTACCCGCAAATACAGGTAGCGGGACAAGCTACTTGGCAATCGGATGTGACTAAAATTCCGATAACGATACCAAACCTCACTATCCCCGAACTGGAAAAAGATCAGTATAAATTGTATGCCGAAGTCTTGCAACTGGTATATGATGGCGGTGAAACCGATTTACAGCGCAAAACGATACATGCAAATGCTTTGGTCGAACAACAAAAGACGGAAGTGGAAATGTATAAACTTCGGGACCGGATTAACCAGACCTATTTTGGCATTTTATTGATGGATGAGCAGCTCAAACAAAACGAAATCCTGCTGAATGACCTTCAGGCTGCTCTCGAAAAAATAAAGGTAATGGTGAAAAATGGTGTATCGCTTGCCACCAACGAGCAAAACCTCGAAGCCGAACTGCTGAATGTAAAACAATTCAACTCTGGAATAATCACCGGTAAACAATCACTGATAAAAGTGATGGCACTGCTCACCGGCAAACAAATAACTGATCAAACAAAATTTATAGTTCCCGCTTCTGTTTCTTTGAATACCGGTAACCTGAGACCGGAATTAAATTTGCTGGATCAGCAAATAAACAATCTCGGATTGCAGCGTAAACAGCTTACTGCTCAGCTGCGTCCGAAACTAAACCTCTTTGCGCAGGGAGGGTACGGAAAACCCGGACTAAACATGTTTACCAATAGTTTTGAACCCTATTTTATTGCAGGAGCTAAAATTAACTGGCAGTTTTCGAGACTCTACACGCTCGGAAAGGAACGTACGAACATTGACATACAACAGAAATCGCTGGATCTGCAAAAAGAAATTTTCAACCTGAACAACAGCATCAGTCAGACACAGCAATCGGGTGAAATACAGAAACTGAGACAAATGCTGCAAACGGATGACGAAATTGTGGTTTTACGAAATAAAATCAAGCAAACAAGTGCTGTTCAGCTCGAAAACGGAGTAGTCACCAGCGCAGACTTCATCCGTGAAGCCAATGCCGAGAACCAGGCGCGTCAGAAAAAAGCGCTTCACGAAATGCAGTTGCTTCTGGCAGAGTATAGCCTGATGTGGATGAAGGGAAATTGAAATTTGCTGAAAAACAGCATGTTGATTTAATAATAATTATTCAACCGAACAAATGAAGAAGAAATCAATATACGGGATTGCTCTCTGCCTGGTAATAATGACTGTAGACTCCTGCAATTCTGACGAAAAAAAAGGCGATGCTTCCGGTTATTTCGAAACGGTGGAAACCATCGTGTCGGCTAAAGGAAACGGAACAATACTGTCGCTAGATGTGGAAGAAGGGATGCAACTTGAAGCCGGAGCCAAAGTCGGTCAGATTGACAGCACGCAGATATATCTGACAATCAGGCAGGTGCAAGAGCAGAAGGGAGCGGTTCTCAGCCGCAAACCCGATATCAGTTCGCAGACTGCCATTTTGAAAGAACAACTCATACAGGCCAACCGAGAATTGCAACGCGTGGAGAATCTTTACACCGGACAAGCTGCCACCCAAAAGCAACTGGATGATGCACGGTCGGTGGTGGCAGTACTCAACCGGCAACTCAACGCGCAGCAAACTACGCTCGATAAAACCACAGCCAGTGTGGGAAAGGAAACAAATCCGCTTGAAATGCAGATATCACTGCTTGAAGACCAGCTTCGGAAATGCCGTATTATCAATCCCGTAACCGGAACAGTATTGGTCAAATATGCCGAACCCAATGAAATGACAGCCATTGGCAGACCGCTTTATAAAATTGCCGATTTATCCACACTCATACTGCGGGCATACATCACCACCAGTCAGCTGGGAAGCCTGAAACTTGGACAAAAAGTAACTGTACTTACCGATCTGGGTAAGGAAAAACTCTCCGAATACGAAGGAACGGTAACCTGGATCAGCAGTAAGGCAGAATTCACCCCCAAAACCATTCAGACGCGCGACGAACGCTCCAACGAAGTGTATGCCGTGAAAATAGCCGTAAAAAACGATGGCTTTTTAAAGATAGGCATGTATGCCGATGTGAAGTTTGCCAAGTAATCATCGAACCCGGAATATTCATTCGGAGAACTAATATCTTCTGCCAAAAAAGGATAGTGAATTATATCGAATTACATAATATCTCAAAAACTTACGACAAGGGCAAAGTACTTGCTGTGAATAATATCAGTTTGTCGGTAAGTGAAGGTGAAATTTTCGGATTGATAGGTCCGGACGGAGCCGGAAAAACATCCATTTTCCGAATGCTGACCACCCTGATTATTCCCGACAGCGGTTCCGCGAAGGTTCTTGGGTACGATGTGGTGAAAGATTTCCGCCAAATCAGGAATGAAGTGGGCTATATGCCGGGGCGGTTTTCATTGTATCCCGACCTGAGCGTGGAAGAAAATCTGAGATTTTATGCTACCATGTTTGGCACCACCATTGAGGAGAATTATCACCTTATCCGCGATATTTATGTACAGATTGAAGCATTCGGAAAGCGAAAGGCAGGTCAACTCTCGGGTGGTATGAAGCAGAAGCTGGCGCTATGCTGTGCGCTGATACACAAACCAAAGGTGTTGTTTCTGGATGAACCGACAACCGGTATTGATCCTGTATCCCGAAAAGAACTGTGGGAAATGCTCCGGAAACTGAAAACTGAAAATATCTGCATTTTTGTTTCCACGCCCTACATGGACGAAGCCCTGCAATGTGACCGCATCGCCCTGATACAACAGGGTGAAATACTGAGCATTGACTCACCTCAGGCAGTTGTGGGGCAGTTTGATAAATTTATTTACGCTGTGAGTTCCGATGACACTTACAAACAGCTGAAAGTATTGATGCAATATCCCGAACGGCTCAACAGCTATCCTTTCGGGGAATTTGCGCATCTTGTAGTTGCCGGCGAACTTGATGAAATCCGGCTTGGGGAATTCCTGAAAAATAACGGATTAAATGATATTCGCATCAACCGCATCAACGCTACCATTGAAGACTGTTTCATTGATTTAAGCAGGCAAACGAAGGTGTGAGTGCCGGAAGCTGGAAGATAGTTCAATGTGTAATGTGCTGATTGATAAACCAGTGTGTTTCTGATAAAACAATAATATGTATTCCATTACAGCCGATAAACTGACAAAAAAATTCGGAAATTTCACAGCCGTTGATGCCATTACTTTCGATGTGAAGGAAGGTGAGATTTTCGGCTTTCTCGGTGCCAATGGCGCCGGGAAGACTACTGCTATGCGAATTCTTTGCGGTTTGTCGTATCCCACAGCCGGCCAGGCCAGGGTAGCAGGATTTGACGTCTATAAGCAACAGGAAGAAATCAAGAAAAACATTGGGTACATGAGCCAGAAATTTTCATTGTACGAAAATCTGACTGTCAGCGAGAATATTGAATTCTACGGAGGAGTTTATGGCTTGCGCATGAAGGAAATCAGACCACGAATGAGAAATATGCTGGAAACCCTCGGACTGGCCGGTGAAGCCAATAAACTGGTTAGTTCGTTGCCGCTCGGCTGGAAGCAGAAGCTGGCTTTCTCCACTGCTATTTTTCACGAACCCAGGATTGTTTTTCTGGATGAACCCACCAGCGGAGTTGATCCGGTCACGCGGCGGCAGTTCTGGGAAATGATTTATGAGGCAGCTTCCCGCGGAATTACCGTGTTTGTTACCACGCACTACATGGACGAGGCGGAGTATTGCAACCGAATTTCGCTCATGGTTGACGGAAGGATTGACGCGCTTGATGCGCCCGCCAACCTGAAGAAACAGTTCGGAGTGGAAACGATGAGTGATGTGTTTTACGCCTTAGCTCGCGGAGCAAAACGAAACGAATGATGAACAATACCATGAAACAGCTGGCGGCCTTTTTGCAGAAAGAGTTTCTGCATGTCTTCCGCGATAAGCGGACCTTGCTGGTCATGTTCGGGCTGCCCATAGCTCAGATTCTGATATTTGGTTTTGCTCTCACCAACGAGGTAAAAAATGCCCGTCTGGTGGTTGTCAATCCGAAAACAAGTGTCGAAAGTCAGAAGATGATCGAAAAAATTGATGCCAGTTCGTATTTTACCGTTACGCGCATAGTGCCGTCCCGCAAAGACCTGGAGAGTTATTTCAGAAACAGCGAAGCCCAGTGTGCGCTCATCCTGTCCGATGATTTTGCCGCATCGGCTACGAAGCCTGTTCAGCTGCAGATCGTGGTTGATGCAACCGATCCGAATTTTGCTAAAACGGTGGTTTTTTACCTGTCGGCTATTATCAGTGAATTTCAGCAATCAAAGTCAGTGCAGTCGATACCGATGAAAATAAATTCCGAGGTGCGAATGCTTTATAATCCTTCCCTGAATGGTTCGATGAATTTTGTGCCCGGAGTTATTGCCTTGATAATGATGATAGTATGCACCACGCTGACCGCTATCGCCATTGTTCGTGAAAAAGAAATGGGAACCATAGAAACGTTGCTTGTTTCGCCCCTGAAACCTTTTTTGCTGCTTATTTCCAAAGCCATTCCCTATGCTGTTTTATCGCTCGTTAATCTTTCGTTCATCCTGTTGCTGAGTAATCTGGTGCTCGATGTTCCCATTCGTGGAAGTGTGGTTTTGATGCTGACAGAGTGCTTTTTATACATACTTTCGTGCCTGGCGCTTGGACTGATGATTTCCAACATTGCCACCTCACAGGCTGTTGCCATGCTGATATCGATGGCCGGAATTTTACTGCCTACCTTATTGCTTACCGGATTTCTTTTCCCGCTCGAGAATATGCCCTGGATATTCCAGTGGCTTTCCAATATTATACCTGCCCGATGGTTCTTTATCATTGTGAAATCCATTATGCTCAAAGGACTTGGTCTGAAGGATATCTGGATGGAAACAACTATTCTGATTGGTATGACTGTTATACTGCTCACCATAAGTTTGAAACGATTTAAAATCCGGCTGGAATGAGGGTGTTATTCTACATATTGCGAAAGGAATTCATTCAGATTTTCAGGGACAGGATGATGCTGCCGATGCTGTTGTTTATGCCCTTTTTACAGCTGCTTATTCTGCCTTTTGCTGCCGATATGGATGTCAGACATCTCAAAATTGTCATTGTGGACAATGATTGCAGTCCTTCATCACGAAGTCTTATTTCAAAATTCACGGCTTCCGACCTGTTCGAAATTTATGCGGTTTCCCACTCGTATCCTCAGGCTCTCAAATCCGTGGAAACAGATAAGGCTGATATTGTTTTGCAAATTCCACACGATTTTGAACGGGACTTAGTCCGTGAAGGCAACGTCTGTGTGGCTATTACGGCCGATGCTATCAACGGTGTGAAAGCCGGACTGGGAACCAGCTACCTCAACGCGATTATTCAGAATTTCAATAAGGATATTGTTCTGGAATGGTCCCCCGATATTAATCTTTCAGCTGCACAGGATATACGGTATTCATTTTGGTACAATCCTTACCTCAGGTATAAAAATTTCATTGTACCGGCTATTCTCGTTTTGCTGGTTACAGTTATCAGCGGGTTTGTGTCAGCTCTGAATATCGTCAGTGAAAAGGAAAAAGGCACCATTGAGCAGATTAATGTTACTCCGATAAAAAAATGGCAGTTTATTATCGGGAAATTGCTCCCATTCTGGTTAATCGGTCTTTTTGATTTCAGTCTGGGTTTGCTTATCCTTCGTCTTGTGTACGCCATCCCGATAGTCGGCAGTCTGAGTACACTCTATCTGTTTGCGATAGTGTATATTACAGGTATTCTGGGATTTGGTCTGCTCATCTCCACGGTAAGTAAAACCCAGCAGCAATCCATGTTTGTAGCTTTCTTTTTTATAATGATTTTCATTCTGATGAGCGGACTGTTTACCAATGTGGAAAGTATGCCGCCGTGGGCACACACCATCTCCACTCTTATTCCCGTCACTCACTTTATGCACGCCGTGCGAGCTATTGTTCTGAAAGGAAGTGTATTATTGGATTTATGGGTCGATATGGCTTATATTATAGGTTTTGATGTAGTTGCAATTTCGGCGGCGGTAATCAATTACCATAAAACGGCCTGAAAATATCAAAAAGTAAAAACAACGATTTTCTATTTTACGATTTTCCCAAAAGGTTTACTGATAAAAAAGGGGAATAAAAGCTTGATGGTGATGTTTTATTAATGAGTACATTCTATACGTTTACACACTTTAGGAGGGAATGTTTATTGTCAACTGATTATTTTTAACACAAGTTATCTTGCATGTGAAGCTACTTCAATAAATAAAAAAGCAGGTTAGGAAATCCATAACCTGCTTTTTTATTCCCATTATTTTTATTTTTTTCCAAAGAAAGCTCCCAGAATGGTGCGTGTAATGGTTCTGCCCAGCTGGCTGGTCACCTGACGACCTACACTGCGACCTACGTTTTTCAGCAATCCGCCCAATACATCGTCTTTTGCTTCTGCACGTTGCCGTTTTTCTTCTTCGCGCAATGTTTTTTCGCGTTCGCGTTGTTCAATTTCGAGCTGCTTTTGCTGTTCAAGCTGTTGTTTTTGCAGGTCGCTGGCTTTCATTTTTTCGGAGATGATTTCGAAGGCTGAAATCCGGTCGATATCTTTCTCGTAGATGCCATACAGCAGGGACGATTGTATCAGATGGGTCCGTTCTTCGGGTGTGATTGGTCCTACCTGTCCTTCGGGAGGAAGAATAAACGCTCTTTCCACCGGATTGGGTGCACCTTTCTCATCGAGGAAGGAAACCAGCGCTTCGCCTGTCTGAAGTTCGGTGATAGCTGTTTCGGTATCGAACTTTGGATTGGGGCGGAAGGTGTTTGCTGCCACTTTTACGGCTTTCTGATCGTTGGGTGTGTAAGCGCGCAGAGCATGCTGAACACGGTTTCCAAGCTGACCGAGAATGCGATCGGGGATATCGGCCGGATTTTGGGTGATGAAGTAAATGCCCACACCTTTTGAACGGATCAGACGAACAATCTGTTCCACTTTTTCGAGTAAAATCTGAGGCATATCGTTGAAAAGCAGATGCGCTTCGTCGAAAAAGAATACGAGTTTCGGTTTCTCCATATCGCCCACTTCCGGCAGGTTTTCATACAGGTTGGAAAGCATCCAGAGCAGGAATGTGGTGTAGATGCGGGGCGAATTCATCAGTTTGTCGGCAGCAAGGATATTGATCATACCTTTGCCGTTGTGGTCAGTTTTGATCAGGTCACTGATATCCAGTGCAGGTTCACCGAAGAACTGGGTGCCTCCTTCGGCTTCGAGTCTGGCCAGGTTACGCTGTATGGAGCCAACGCTGGCTGTGGAGATATTGCCGTACGTGGTGATGAATTCGGCACGGTTGTCGCCAACGTACTGGAGCATTTTCTGGAGGTCTTTCAGGTCGAGCAGCAGCAGGTCGTTTTCATCGGCAATTTTGAAAATCAGATTAAGTACAGCTCCCTGAGTTTCGTTGAGCATGAGCAGGCGTTCGAGCAACAGTGGTCCCAGCTCCGAAATGGTGGTTTGCACCGGATGACCCTGTTCGCCGAACACATCCCAGAACTGCACCGGGAATGCCCTGAATTCAAATCCTTTTTCCTTGAGTTTATAACTGTCCACGCGCTTGGTAACACTCTCCTTGTTGCCTCCGGTTTTTGCCACACCCGAAAGGTCACCCTTGATGTCGGCTGCGAAAACCGGAACTCCCATATCGCTGAAAGTTTCGGCCAGCGTTTGCAGCGTGATAGTTTTACCAGTACCGGTTGCACCAGTAATAAGACCGTGACGGTTGGCCATTTTCGGAACAAAGGCAAGTTCCTTTTCATTGTTTATCGCCACGAACGGGCGGTTTTGATTGTCGTACATAGGGCGAATGTTTTTTTAAGAGAATAGATTATATAAAATTGACTATGCAAATATAATTAAAGTTTGGAATGTAGTGTTAAACAGAGATTCAAATTTTGAAATGCCCGTAGCTTAATTAATTTTTCATAATCAGGCAGTTCGCTTACAAGTAAAGATGGTAAAGGGAAAATAATATGAATTAAATAATTTTTCTCTGCATGTAATTTAATTTTTATATCCGATCTGCATTTGAAAGCTATTTTGAAGACGTTAGCAGAATATCTGATGTTCACCGAGAAATTAAGTAAAAATTTAAAAAAATATGGATATTAAATATTTTTTAATCGAAATATTAATATATTTGTAACACAAATTCCAACATAACCAGTTTACTTCATTTCTGAAGGCGGTTATTCCTGATACGTTGATCGATTTAAACCTGTAAAGCTGTTGTAAATACTTGTGTGTATCCTGAATAATTGACAGCTTCCTTGTTCCCTGAAAAAAATCTGCTGAAATATGTATGGTAGATGTGTGCTTAACTATGTATATCCGGTTTCACAATAATGATAAATTGTTCTTTAAATTTAAAACAGCACAGTTCGCTTTATTTACATAAATATTTTCTTGTTGATTTTTTATAAGACTTAAACTTTTATTTCTGTTTTGAGCATTCTGGGTATGCGCCCCTATATTTATTTAAATGAAGAATTCATTGTTAATAGAAAGAAAGACTTGTTAATCAAATAATAATCAATTAAGTATGAGAAAAAAAATTTTTACTTTAATGATTGCCATCACCTGCGCGGCATCAGGTCTCCTGGCTCAGGATGCATTTATCGGAGAAATACGAATTTTTGCGATAAATTTTGCCCCAAGAGGCTGGATGCCCTGTGAAGGACAACTCTTACCTATCTCCCAGAATACAGCCTTGTTTGCTCTTTTGGGAACTACTTACGGAGGTAATGGCCGAACAAACTTTGCTTTGCCTAACCTTCAGGGCAGAGTGGCCTTAAATCCCGGTGAGGGTCCCGGACTTACTCCCCTATATTTAGGTGAAGAGGGAGGTAGTCCTTCAGTAACGTTACTTCAAAGTGAAATGCCTGTGCACTATCATCCGCTTTTTTTTACCGATGCACAAGCTACTACCAATGTGCCGCAAGCAGACGTCATGCCCGCTTTCAATGCCTCGCTTAATTTTCCGGGAATAACGAAGCCGGTAAACACTTATGCGGTTCCGGTTCCGGGTACAATTATTCCTTTTGCTCCTCAGACATTAAGTTTAGCAGGAGGATCTCAGCCGCATAACAATATGCAACCCTACCTCGTACTCAATTATTTCATTGCTGTTCAGGGTATTTTTCCTCCAAGACAATAATCCAACACTGACATGGAATTATTAATAATTATTATTGGATGATATACATCTTACCTTATAAATATGAGTTTATTATAACCGATAAAATATAAACAAATGAAACGAAAATTGATTAGTTTTTTTATAGCCCTTTTTATATTTGTAAATATGCAAGCGCAAGAACAATATATAGGCGAAATTAAGATATGTTCATTTGATTTTGCACCGAAGGGATGGGCTTTTTGTAATGGTCAATTACTCCCGATTAATCAAAATCAGGCTTTATTCAGTCTGCTGGGAACAACTTACGGCGGTGATGGTCGGGTTACTTTTGCACTACCTGATCTAAGAGGTCGAATGGTAATAGGCAGTGGAGCCGGATATGTACTTGGAGAAAGGGGGGGTGAGGAAGCTCACACGCTTGCAACAAACGAGATGCCTATGCATAATCATATTATGAATGGAACCAATAATCCTGCTACTACCGACAAACCAACGAATCAAACGATGCTTGCCGCACCGACAGACATTGTATTTCCACAGGTGACAAAAAATGTAAATACCTACGCTGCTCCCGGTTCATATGTACGATTATCACCTCAAACCTCAGGTTCAGTGGGTGGATCGCAACCACATAATAACATGATGCCTTATATTACAGTGAGATATATAATAGCGCTTCAGGGGATATTTCCTCCCCGCAATTAATCCTTATCCTGTTTTATAAACTTAAAAACAATAAATATAAAGTATGAAACAAGTATCTATCAGGTGTTAATAACTGATTATAGATTATATTACAGTTTCATACAACAACAATAAAATAACTATCTATGAAAATAAAACTATCAATTCTGATAATTGCATTAGCATTTGCCGCACAGATTAAATCACAACAACCATATGTAGGTGAAATAAGGCTATTTGCAGGTAATTTTGCACCAGTCGGTTGGGAATTCTGTCAAGGTCAGATGTTGCCAATAGCCGAATATGAAACTTTGTTCTCACTCATTGGCACTACTTACGGCGGCGATGGACAAACCACTTTTGCCTTACCCGACTTTAGAGGAAGAGCGCCTGTCTCTGTCTCCTATGCTGGCGTTATAGGTGTATTGGGTGGAACGGAAACCGTAACTTTAACGACAGGACAGATCCCGGTTCATAATCATCCAATGCTGGCAACTGACGCAACCGGCACAACGAGTGCTCCGTCGTCAGGTATGTTGCCAGCTAAAGCTGCTGATATGCAATTCCCGGGAGGAACAAAACAGATTATGACTTATGCTAAGGACTATGCGGGGGGCAAAATTGCAGTTAATCCTCAGTCTGTTTTACCGCAGGGCGGATCTCAGCCACATGACAACATGAAACCCTATGTTGGGATTAACTATATAATAAGTCTCTACGGAATTTATCCGCAGCAAAATTAGCCTAACAACAAAGAAAAGGATATGAAGAATAATATAAAATCAGTAAATCACAGGTGCACTAACCTTCAGAGATTTACGCAGGTATTCGGTTTGACGATGTTGCTGTTTATGTTGTCATTTCAGCTTAATGCTCAGACCGATACATTGAAGATACTAAATCCCGTACTTCCGGAAAATGCGGGAGGCATAATTACAGCAGCAGAACCCGGACCTTTTCCAATGAAGTATTACACTAACTATGTGCCTGGCAGAGTAATTCAACTGGCCAATGCCGCGGATGAAGATTCTGCATTGAAGGGTATTCCGGCGGGAAGTTTAGCTGTGTACAATTCTTCTTTTGCAGGCTCGTTGTACCCCGGTGTTGTTTCTCTGAATGGTACTACCGGCATAGCTGAATCTGATAATAACCGTCCGAAATATCTCCGTTTTTTAGATGCCTCTGGCTATGAGTTCAGCTTTAGGTCGGTGTATATCTGTGATGCAGTGGGAGCCCAGCTATCACTGAAGGTGGAAGGTTTCCGCAATAAAGTTTCCACAGGATCTGTGATACTGACCAGAAATTCAGCCGCTGAATGGCAGAAAACTTTCGGACCATCATCATTTCCTCTGGATATTTTTGGCAATGTGGATGAAGTGCGTTTTTCACGCGGAACAGCCGATGGCTTTACCGGTAATCTGGTAATGTTCAACAATTTTGTCATTGATTCACCCATCCTTCCGCCATATGTTAATGTTAGCCAGACCGCTCTGAACATGGATGTTGGAGGAAGTGCCGTTAACTTCAAGATAACTTCGCAGATTGACTGGACAATAACCGGCAACCAATCCTGGCTGACACCCGATGTAACAAGTGGCAGCGGGAACAAAACCATTTCGCTGACCGCAACATTTAATAATTCAACCAGTCAGCGTAAAGATACTATTACAATTTCGGGTGCAGGGGAAAGCTATTCTGTAATTATTACACAAGACGGAATCCCTAATTGTGATGACGGCAATCCATTAACTATCGATCGTTTTGATACGGCAACTCTTAATTGCGTTCATTATCCCGACTCGGATGGAGATGGATTGGCTGACATCAATGACAATTGCAGCCAGGTGTACAATCCGGATCAGAAAGATACCGATCAAGATGGGATAGGTGATGTCTGTGACGATCCTATAATTACGCTTTCTCAGTCCGGAACCTCATTTGGAGAAGCTCTCGGTCAGAATATTATCACAGCCACAATGAATCGTACATTCAGTGAAGATGTAACTGTAAACATTGGCGCGAATGTTGCGGGAACCGCAAAACCTGTAGTTGATTTTACAATGCAACCCACTATTACCATACCTGCAGGCCAACTGACAGGAACTGCAACACTTACCGCCATTCAGGATGAACTGGTTGAAAATGATGAAACTATCACAATTGATGTATTATCGGTTGTCAATGCAGTAACTTCCGGTAATCTTCATCTGACTTCAACCATAATTGATGACGATTTGGCTACAATTCGGGTTGCAAAATCATCTGACGGATATGAGGGTGTTAGGAATGGCGCGTTCAGGATTTTTACCGACAAACGGATTGACAAAAATGTAAACGTGAATGTGTCGGTAAGCGGAACTGCCACTTCTGGTACAGATTATACAACGCTTCCTGTGTCCTTTACTTTAACGGCAAATACCGACTCGCTGATTATACCAGTATCGGTACTGGACGATGCCGAAACCGAAGCCGATGAAAGTATAATTTTATCGCTGCAGAGTACCGACTATCCGAAAGCTGTGCTTGCCGCGTCGCCTGCTAACACGGCTACAGTTACCATCTTAGATAAACCGGTTGTAACCCTTTCGCAATCTGTCAGTAGTTTCGCTGAGAACGGTGGACAAAACACAATTACTGTTTCGTTGAGCAAGCCCTGGATTGTTGATGTTACTGTAAAATTTGGTATATCAGCGTTGAGTACAGCCACACCGGTTGCTGATTTCGCTTTCCCGGATTCTATAAAAATTCCGGCTGGAAGTCTGACCGGAACAGCTGTCATGACTGCTGCAGATGACCAACTGGTAGAAAGCGATGAAATGGTTGTTGTAGAAATATCCTCGGTTCAGAATGGAATGGAATACGGAGATCAGCGTTTGTCTTCTGTGATTATGGAAGATGATTTTGCTATACTGCGTGCCGACAAGGGGGCCGACTGTTATGAAGGAGGTACAAGCGGCGTTTTCAGAATTATTACCGACAAACGTTTCGATAAGGATGTAAGAGTGGACATTTCTGTACAGGGAACAGCCATTGCCGGTACTGATTATGTGGCGCTTCCGACTACACTTATCTTTCCTGCTAATACCGATACATTGTCCATACCGTTGACAGGTATTGATGATTCGGAAAGTGAAATAAACGAAACAGTCGTATTACAAATAAGAAATACAAATGTTCCCAGAGTAATCGTTGCGCATGAGCCTGTTTCTGTGGCTACTATAACAATCATTGACGATGAATTACCACTCGTTTCTCTCACGCAATCGGTCAGCACTTTCACTGAAGAATCGGGACAAAATGTGCTTACTGCAACACTTAATAAAACTTATACCAGCGATGTGATTGTAACACTCGGTGCCAATGTTTCGGGAACTGCTAAGTTGGTTAACGACTTTACACTCCCGGCTGCCATCACCATCCCTGCCGGTAGTCTGACCGGAACGGCTACAGTTACGGCTGTACCCGATCAATTGGTTGAAAGTGATGAAACAGTAATTGTTGAAATCATTTCAGCTGTCAACGCTGTGGAATACGGAACTCAACAGTTGTCCTCAACCATAATGGATGACGATGTGGCAACCCTCAGGATAACCAGAGGAACCAACTGCTACGAGAATGGTCCCGACGGTTCATTCCTGATTATTACCGACAAACGTTTCGACAAGGATGTAAGAGTGGACATTTCTGTACAGGGAACAGCTACTTACGGATCTGATTATTCCATCATTCCTTTTACTCAGGTATTCCCATCCAATACAGATACGCTGACTATACCTGTTCGTGGATTAGATGATTCGGAAAGTGAAATAAGCGAATATGTTATATTGAATCTTCTCGGAACCGATTATGCAAAAGCAGGTATTGCTCAGGCTCCTGATTCTACAGCTACGATTACAGTCTTTGACGATGATATGCCGCTGGTTACTCTTACGCAATCAGTCAGCACTTTTGTGGAAGCATCCGGGCAAAATGTGCTAACGGCGACACTTAATAAAGTCCATTACGACGATGTGATTGTTACACTCGGTGCCAATGTTTCGGGAACTGCTAAGTTGGTTACCGACTTCACGCTCCCGGCTGCCATCACCATCCCTGCCGGCAGTCTGACCGGAACAGCTACAATTACGGCTGTACCTGATCAACTGGTGGAAAGGGATGAAACAGTAGTTGTTGATATTCTGTCGGTTGTCAATGGTGTAGAAAATGGTTTGCAGCAACTGACTTCAACCCTAGTGGACGACGATGTGGCTGTGCTCTCAGTTGTGGCAACCACTCCGATGACTGAAAGTTTTAACATTGGATCGTTTACGCTTAAAACAGACAAACAGTTCGATTTCGACGTGCGGGTGGATTTAGCCCTTTCGGGTGACGCTACCGAAGGTGCCGATTATCTGCCTGCGCCAATGGGTAGAACGATAATCTTTCCGAAAAACTCAGGTTCGATTGTCTATTCTGTACCTCTTATTGACGATATGCTTGGCGAAGAAGACGAACAAATTATTCTTACTCTGAAAGCAACTTCCGAAGCAGATGTGCATATAACTACCGGAGCCGATTCGGTTGCTGCACTAACAATCATTGATAATGATATTATTCCGCTGCAAGTCACTGCACCGGTGCTTACAACATCCAAAGTGTACAACGGACTTGTGACAGCTGATGTTACAGCCGGAACGTTGATCAATGTGCGGAAAAATGATCAGGTAACTGTTTCAGCTCAGGCATCCTACGATAACGCGAAGGCTGGAACCGGCAAAACAATTACTATTCGTTATACCCTTGGAGGATCTGCCTCCGGAAGATACTCTGCACCTGTTGACGTGGTTTACAAAGCCGGTATTATTGAAAAGGTATTATTAACCGTAACTGCCGATGACAAGACAAAAGTAATGGGACATGAAAATCCGGAATTAACCTGTCGGTATAGCGGTTTTATAGCTAATGAAAATGTAACTAATCTTACAAAAGCTCCGGTAGCTGTTACAACCGCTACTGCAGAAAGTCTGTGGGGCGATTATCCGATTAGTGTTTCCGGCGGAGAGGCAGATAACTACAGTTTCGCATACGTTGGCGGAACGCTCACGGTGCTGGACAACAGCATTATCTATGTAAAAAAAGGCAGTCAGGGTACAGGAATAACCTGGACCAATGCGGTTGGTGAGTTGTCGGATGCACTGCTGATCGCTGAACAAAATCCGAAAATAAAGCTGATATGGGTTGCTGCCGGAACATATAAACCAGCTGTTGAAGTTGGCGGAACCGGTGAAAGATACAAATCTTTCAGCTTAAAGAACGGGGTTGCGGTGTACGGTAGCTTCGCGGGAGCGGAACCTAGAAACTCGGATATATCTCTTCGTGATTTCGCGAATAATCAAACTGTCTTAAGTGGCGATATCGGCATTGAAAATGACAACTCGGACAATTGTTATCATGTTTTCAATCACCCCGATGGTACTGCGCTTAATCAATCAGCTATAATGGATGGTTTCACAGTAACCGGAGGAAACGCCAATGGGTATCCTAAAAACAACTCCGGAGGCGGTATGTGCAATTATTCTTCTTCACCGCTTATCCGGAATGTCGTTTTCATCGGCAATGCCGCTACTTTTGGTGGGGGTATATTCAACGAAAAATCTTCGCCCGTTATTACGAATGTACTCTTTGATTCAAATAAAGCCAGAATGGCAGGTGGAGCAATGTATAACAACATTTCCACGCCGGTGATTAATAAATCGGTATTCAGGTGGAATTTGGCCGGAAACTGGGGAGGTGCTATGGCTAATATCAACCATTCGTCACCTGTTATTACCAACGTATTGTTTGTGGAAAACACGGCTTCGGTTTACTCAGGTGGAGCTATATATAACAACGAGTACTCCTCACCCGTGCTTACAAATGTAACCCTGACGGGTAATACTGCATCGAACCTGTCGTATGGTGCAGGGGGTGCTATGGCTAATATTACCGCTTGTTCACCTGTTCTGAATAACTGTATCATCTATGGTAATAAGGCGGGAAAAATGGGTAATGAGCTTTATATTACCGGAGGTAATACTTCCGTCAATTATTCGGCTTATTCCAACGGCAAAAATGATGTTGTGATTCCCGCGGGAACTTTCACTCCGGCATCCGGCATCGTACTTACCCCCGAAAGTGTTCTGTTTACAGATATTGATAATGGCAATTTTACCCTCGCTTCGGGTAGCAATGTTATCAACAGAGGCAACAACGCGCTGTATTCTGTAGCATTGTCGGGTATGAATGATCTGGCCGGCAATGAACGTATTGTAGGTAGTGGAATCGATATGGGCGCTTTTGAAAACCAGACCGATTTAGGTACCGGTATTTCTACGGGCAGTATTGTTAAACTTCAACTGTATCCCAATCCTGTAACCGATATACTCTATCTGTCGGGTGTGGACGATAACGCACTTGTCAGCATAACTGATATGGCTGGCCGGGTAATCGTTAATAAAAACATGAAAGGGAAAAGCTTACCTGTAAGCCACCTGACCGAAGGTGTTTATACGATTAAGATTATTGATGCCAATGGAACAAAAACTGCGAAGTTTGTGAAAAAAGGAAGGTAATCATTCTATTTCCTTTAGACTTCACTGTTTTTTTATTTTAGTAGTAGTCCGCCTGGTTGCACGAAGCAGTCAGGCGGATTTTATTACCGGATGTTTAAAAACAAAAAAGTCTTACAAACGTAAGACTCTTAAGTGATGACTGCTATATAATGATTATTTTCAGCTCATTAAGCTAATTTTACATTTACTGCATTTAATCCTTTTCTTCCTTCGGCAATGTCGAATGTTACTTCATCATTTTCGTTGATGCGATCAACTAAACCTGATGTGTGTACAAAATACTCGGTGGAGGAGTTGGTATCTTTAATAAAACCAAAGCCTTTCGCCTCATTGAAAAATTTTACTGTTCCGTTATTCATAAAAATTGTTTTATATTATTACGCCGTAAAGATAAGGATATTATTCGGATAATAATTTTTTCACGTATTTTTTTCAACGTTTACCGTAATCTCCTGATTACTTTGTGCAAAAATAGTCTCCGGATTTTCAATATTCAACTGAAAACTATACCGGAACATTCTTTTTTTTTTAACAGATGTAGATAAAAGTTTTTTATTTAAACCGATATGCGACGAAATGACCGGCTTATACTCCTGCTTTAATATGAAGATTGTTATGAATAAAGATGAACGTTTATCCTAAAAACACGTCCGTTCACCCGTTCCGGAATTTGCCGGGCGACATTCCAGTGTACAAGACGACAAAGTGAATGCGGGCGCAAAACAAGCTAAATACTTAGCATGTCCCGATTTATCGGTAGCATCCAGTCTATGAATATAGGTTTGTTAGCAGTTTTTTTTCGTCACATTCTGTCATAGAGTCGTCTTGGAATTCGTTTTATAATTGCCGCAATTAGTTTCCAACGTTTTGTTACATAGGCAATTTTCTTTTTTTTCTTAATTGCTTCATAAATTTGTCGAGCGGTCTTTTCAACTGGCATTACCCAAAAAAGTTCCTCACCTTTTGCCATTTCTGTATTGACAAGTCCTGGGCGAATATCTGTAATATAAATTTGTTCTTTGAGGTTAGTTGCTTTCTGTCTTAATCCTTCCAAATAATTTATTTGATATGCTTTTGTCGCATTATAAGAAGTGGATTGTCTGTTTCCACGAAGTCCCCCGATAGAACTGATTGCTCCCAAATGTCCGTGTTTCTGTTTTTCAAAATATTTAAAAGCCCAGTCAGCAATATAAGTCCACCCGATTACATTTGTTTCAATTGTACGAAATTCAATTTCAAAGTTAAGGTTTTCATTTATCTCTCCTGTACCTGAACTCAAAATAAGTAAGTCAAGTCCGCCAAGTTCAGAAGTCAGTTCTTCCAATTTCTCTTCAGCTGTTTTTGTGTCTTTCACGTCAAAAGTCTTTGTGAAATAAGAATCAGGTTTTTCAGATTTCAAACTCTCAAGCAATTCAGTTCGTCTGCCGGTTATTCCAACCTTAAATCCGTCGTTAACAAGTAATCTCGAAAGTTCTTTCCCAATTCCGGAAGTTGCTCCTACTATTATTGCTTTTTTCATTCTGTTGCTACATATTTGTTTTACAATTGACTATCACGAAGGGAACTATCTGAAATTTGGCGGATTTGCGAGAGATTTTCAGTTGAAAGACAGAAAGACTCACAAGTAAAATCCGACAATGTGAACTGTTCTCGACCCTGTCGATGGAGATGGCCTGTATTTGCAACAGGCATTTTTTTATAATTCTTTCTTTCGGCCATTTTATTGATTTCCTTAAAATTTCTCATAAGATACTGCAATTTTAGCTAACGCTTCTTCAGCAAGTCTCATTTCTTTTGTCCTAATAGCTATTAAGTAATATGGCTTTGGAATTTCGATGAAATCCGAGTCTGTAATATTGTTTTTATCATTAAAATGTATATCAGATTCAATAGATGTGAAATCTGTTCTTTCAGTTTTTTTCAGTTTTACTGTTTTTTTCATAAGATATTTATATTTGCATTCAGCTAAGTAATAGGATTGCCCTATTTTTGTATATTTTGAATTCATTTTTGTCACCCAAACATTATAATATAGACCAAATGAGACTGTCGCAGCGGTGCGTAAAAATCCAGAGGTATGGGTTTTTGTATTAAAATCGGTGCCTGAATTTCTTTCAATTTCTAAAATTACGTTATTCAGAGTATCTATAATTAAATACCCATTATCATCCTTATATTCTTTAGATGAGAATGACAATTGAATTATATTATTATCCTGATTATTATAAGATTTTATAGGACGAAAAATATTATCTTTTATAAAACTCTTATCATAGTTAAGTATAAAATCATCGTACATCATCCGTTGTAAATTCGAGAAATCTACCCCTGCTGTGTTGTCCTTATATTTAATAATACTCGTTTTTGTGTTTATTTTAAATGGATTGTTGTTGAGTAAGGGAAATTTTATATTTCCTTCGCTATTAAAAGCATAACCATTGGAATCGTTTAAAGTTTGGGTCTGATACTGGTAGGAGAATATTTTCTCTCTGGTTTGGTATTTTTTATTTTTATCCTTTAAAACTCTTTCTAAGGCATCTACAATCCACTTCGGCTGTTTATATGAAGTAACTGCTTCAATTTCGCCTAAAATGTAACTTGATGGTTTTAAAAATATAGTATCCTTAATTGCAGAATCATTTATAAATGTCTTTTCATAATTTAGATGTGTTAAATATAATGTCTGAAATGGAAAGTTGATAATAAACTCACCATTCTCATTTGATATTGTTCCAGAGACTTTATCACCGTTTTTTGTATATACATTTACGTACGCAATTGGTAATCCAGTTTCTTTGTCGATTATGACACCTTTTGTTTGTGAAAATAGATATTGATTAATAAGTGCCAAAATTATGACTAATATTATTTCTCGGGTTGACACATTCATATTAAGTTATATTTAGTTGGTTTTACTGCTTGTTTCTAACGAAGGGAACTATCAGCACTTGGCGGATTTGCGAGAGATTTTCAGTTGTAACGCACACAAACTCGCATTGAACACTTGTTTTTCCGGCATACTACCACTCCTAAAAACGGCCACTTTCTCCCTAACCCAATTGCTTCTTAACGCTCGTTGAATGAAGCTCTTGCAAAAGGGAATAAGGTTCAACCGAGTCTTTCATGCCGGGTCTTCCAGACCGTAGGAAGCCTAAGTGTTAGAGGGGTCGTAGTTGGTTGTTTTCCAGTCGTTTTCGTTTCAGTTAATTAAATGTTGAAAGTCCGTTCGTTTCACTTTCCAGTCAGACCGTCAAAGTGTTTCTCAATGTATGCTTTGAGGGTATCAACGTCCTCAGCTTGTATTGCTACTTGTCTTATTTGACAGTTTTTAAGTTTAATGTATAATGTCGAATTCTTAAATATCTGTTTTAGTTTTATAGATTTTATGTCAACCAATAAAACTGAACTCTTAGTTGACAAAAAAAGTAGGAATATCAAAATCAATAAATTCAATGCCAGAATGAATAACCAGAAAGAAAGATTATTTTCACCACCAACTTGTTTCAGTTTAGATATGTTTATTATTACAGAGAATAAAGAAATCACGATACTAATTAATAAAATGTATTTTAGTGTTTTCACATTATCTGAAATAAAAATTTCATCATTTTCAAATGAGATTTTACCTTTTCTGAGCCTGAATGTCTGTTTCATTTCTTAATATGTATTGATTGTTTTTATACTCATTCGTTACGGTAATAGTCGAAATTTAAAGTCGTTTTCTTGTCTTTTACTCCCATGAAAATCTGCGAGGAATTGTTCGTCAGGCAGAAGTCCGAAAGTCAGCAAATTCTGTCGTTACAGGTTCGACAAAGATTTTATCACAAATTACAGAACTGTCTCTTTTTTTCTGCTATAATCTCTAATGATCAGGCGTGGGTTATGTGTTCGCGGCTTGATTGTGTATTATTATCTTTGTTATGTTTTCTGCCCGAATGACGTTCTTGCGAATCTTATAGTTAGCAGTAAACATGGTTCTTTCAAAGTTCCTTACCTTGGCTTTCTTTCAACAACAATGCTGTTTTTAAGAATGTATTTTATTAATCCTACGCCTTTTGCATAGTAGATTTCAGTAATATCCTTGTCGTCTAAAACATTAATATTGTCTTTTATCTTGCAATGCATTACCCCTTTATATACACGATCTTTTACATATATAGAATCGAGATATTCTGCTTTTACAAAAACAGAATTTTTGTCATTTTCATCTGTCTGTGTCCATTTGACACTATTCTGTTTGCAAACAAAATATTCAATTTCAGCAGTTGTCAAGTCGCAATGAATAGCAATGTTATCGGTATATAAATGGATAACATCGTCAGATCCGTCCCGAAAAGATGCATACAAGTACATTGAGAATGAAGTTCCATAATTCGATGTTGAACTTAAGTGATAGTTTTCCCGAAATGATTTTTGAGTTGTTACGAAAAGAAAACCAGATGCCCCTTCACTATAACCGTGTTGGGTATATGTTTCACTAAAATTATAAGTAATCCCATTATTATCAATCATTTCGTAAGGTTTAGCAAGCGAATCATTCACTAACCACTCTTTGTTTTTTTCTTTTACATAATAGTATTTTTCCGTCAAGGCAAGATCGTCCCCACACGATACCATCGTAAGCAATTGAACTAATAGAAACAACTTAATTGTAAATCGAATAGCTTTCTCCATTTGTCATAAATATTTTTATGATTCCTTTGTCAGTGTTGTAATACAGACTGTCAGCGAATAGGGTTTGATTATTAAAATTGTCGGAATTCTTAAATACAAATATGTCCTTAAAGTATTTTCCGTTAACCAAAGTTGAATCTGGTTTAGTTTTAGAGAAAACTTTCTGTATAAAATCTCCGTTTTCAAAGTAATTATTCCGTATAGAGATTCCAAAACTTGAAAATATTGAATCGAAATGGACAATGTCCAGATGAATGGTAATTGCAGGATAATCAGAGATCATTATTGTCGAATTTCTGTAATATCTCCGAATCTCCGAACAACCACATTCATCAAATGAGGATTCTACTTCTGTCTTTCTGCTTATCTGAAAACTCACGATATAACCGTTTGAATGTATAAATTTATTGACTGTACTGTCTTTATAAGGCACTAACTTATAAAGCGAGTCTGGAATAGGACCAATATCAACTGTCTTAATTGGTTTATTACATACAGGACAACCATATAAAAAGGGAATTAGAAACAAAATATAGAAATGTTTTTTCATAAGTTGATAAGAATTCAGTTGTGTTCGCAATTTTGCCTTAATTTCTCGTGTATTTGTTGAGAATCATTCGGTCTTCTTTTCTTTTTTCATTTTTTGCTGCCGTACATAACTGAGGTTGTATATTTTCTGGTGGCATTAGGAGTTGCTTTCTTTTCTGCCGCTAATAACCAAAATAGGAATGGCGAACTTTACGGATTCGGCCTTACTACCGTCTGAAATATAAAGTATATTTGCGCTTGTTTTTCTCTATGTTATAACTGCGTATCGTTTATATAAAGATTCAATTTCTGTTGTAATCCAGCCTTTCAAGGTGTATAGTTTTCTAACAACAGTAACTTTGATAGTCTCTTTGTCCAGTATTTCAATTGATTTCAACTCAATCAACGTGTTCTTACCATCGTCCTTAATATCATTTCGGAATGTAGCTGAATATAAATCATCTTTAAATTCACCAATCAGTGTATTGCCGTAGATGTCATAATCACCGCTATATATAGGAGTATTATATACTGTTATAATTTCCTCATTTTTCAATCTATGTCCATTTTCTGTAGGCCAAAATTCTGTGAATACAAATTCGTTTCCTTTAAGAAAAAGTTCATCTTCATGAGGTATTCTAATTTCAATGTTAGAAAATAGAATCATCGAATTTTCATCGAGCAGATTGGTTGATTCTATTCCGTCATTATTTAAGTCAACAGCTGTTTTTGAAATAGAGGATAATACTTCGTATTTCCCATTGAATTTTTCATAGAGTAGTAGTCTGTTATCAATATCAGTTTCGTTCTTATGACAACTTAGGAAAACGAATAAAAGGGCAATTAGAGACAAAAATTTCCTCATATTTTTTATGTTCATTATATTTTAAGTAAAATTGTTTTAAATCAACAATAAGAAATTGTCAAACTGGTTCTTTTTTCAGTTAATGTGTCTCGTATAAATAGGTGCTAACGGGAGATTGCACAAAAAAACTTCATATTACGCTATCTAATAGTTGCCGATTTCGTGAACTGCATTCTGTAAGCCGACAAAAACTTTACAAGCGTAAAACATATTTCAAAGTTAATACTTTTTCAGCAATTTTCATGGCTCCGTTATTTTTGTCGTCTCAAAAATATGTCTTAACCGCAAAATTCAAACTTGTTAATAAAAACTTCCTTAAATTTCGATATGTTGTATTGATCGTAAACACAGTAACATTGCTTTCTTGTAATCTACGGATTCGTCTGTTCTAAATGAAACTGGCAATGTATGTAATTCATCAAGATAGCATTGCTTACAATCCTTGCTATCCTCTTGTTTTCGTCTGCTTTTCTTCATCTGTCTTTTTTGCGGTCGCCATAATTTTAATTATTAAGGATTTGTATTTTGCTAAATGAGTTATGAGAATAGAATACTTTTTAAATATCTTCCTGTAATGGACTGTTTGCAGTTTAATATATCTTCGGTTAAACCTTGAAAAAGTAGTTTGCCTCCATTTTTACCACCTTCGGGTCCCATGTCGATTATCCAGTCGGCGTACTTGATAATGTCAAGATTGTGTTCAATAATTACAACCGTGTTATTATTGGCAACCAACGATTTTACGATTTTGTAAAAATTATCAATATCCGACATGTGAAGCCCCGTTGTGGGTTCATCCATGATGTAAATATTACCTTCTTTTTTTAATTCGGTGGCAATTTTGAGGCGTTGCGATTCGCCTCCGGACAGACTGCTTAACGACTGTCCCAGTTTTAAATAGCCCAAACCAACATTTTGCAAAAGCTGTAAATGGTTTTTAATTTTTGCTGATATAAAGAAATCGTAGGCTTGGGTTACTGTCATGTCTAAAACATCGGCAATATTCTTATCATTGAATTTTAATTCTAAGACATCAGCATGATAGCGTTTGCCCTCACATTCGTCGCATATTGTTTTAACGGAATCAAGAAAGTGCAATTCGAAAGATAAAACTCCCTGTCCGTTGCACTTTGTGCACGCTCCTTTAGAATTAAAACTAAACAGTGAGGCATCGGATTGGGTTGCAGAGGCAAATTCCTTGCGTATCAAATCGAATACACCAATGAAGGTTGCTGCATTGGCACGGGACGATTTTCCTATTGGCGACTGATCTATAATAATTGCTTCTGGATGCTGTTTGGCAAAACATTGGTGGATAAGGCTGCTCTTGCCGCTTCCGGCAACTCCTGTTACACACGTTAAAACACCTTTGGGAATTTTTACTGAAACATTTTTAAGGTTGTTGGCTGTGGCATTGTGTATTTCATAAAAAGAAGTTGCAACCTTTCTGAAATATTTTGTTTTTTCTGTTTTTAGGAGATAATGGCCGGTAATGCTTTCTGTGCTTGTTAATCCTTGTGGCTCGCCGTTGTATACTAAATTCCCTCCAAACTTTCCGGCTCGTGGTCCCATATCCACAATCCATTCGGCAGCCCTGATTATGTCCGGGTCATGCTCTACCACAAATACAGAATTGCCTTTTTCTTTCAATCTGAAAAGTATTTTCAATAGATTCTCGGTATCTCGTGGGTGTAATCCAATGGAGGGTTCATCAAGCACATAGAGCATATCCACCAGATTGCAGTCCATTTGCTTTGCCATTTTCACACGCTGCGATTCACCGCCCGAAAGTGTGCCAACCGCCCGGTCGAGCGACAAATAACCAACGCCAATCTCAATCAACTGTTGTAGCAATAACCGGGCTTTCCGAAGTATGGGTTTGGAAATATCATCATTAATCTCTGATATAAATGGAAGTACGTCAACAAGCTCCATCTTGCAAAGTTCATCAATTGAAATTCCATTAATCAATACATTTCTTGCCCGTTCATTCAGTCGTGTACCTCCGCATGCTGTGCATGTTTCATATTTAAAATACTTTGTGTACGCATTTTTCTCTTCGTCATCGGCTTCGTCATCGGCACGGGTGATAACTGCTTTTTCGAGTTTGCGGGCTATGCCTTCAAAATTACGGTTATATGCCAGCTTCTCCTTTGAGTTTTGAACCATAAAAGGCTCGGAATAGAGGAAAATATCCAATTCATCGTCGGTAAAATCTCTCAATGGTTTTTCTGTATTGACAACACCCAAACTTATCAGTTCTTTCCACAAAAAGCCCCCGACTTTATAATGCGGATGTGTAATTGCCCCTCCACTTATGGATTTTGATTTGTCGAGGAACAAATCAAGGTCAATTTTAATTTGTTTCCCCAACCCGTTACAATGCGGGCACATACCTTCGGGGTGGTTAAACGAGAAATAAAACGAAGGACCGATAAAGGGTTGGCCTATTCGGGAATACAATAAACGGAGGTAGGTGTTTACCTCGGTACCTGTCCCTACGGTGCTTCGCAAATTATTGCCCATGCGTTTTTGGTCAATGACAATTGCCGTTGATAAATTGAGAATATCATCCACATCGGGTCGGGATAGTTTTGGCATCCGGGTACGGGCAAATGTGGAAAAGGTTTCTACCAATTGGCGTTGTGCTTCGGTGTAGATGGTATCGAAAAGTAATGATGATTTTCCTGAACCCGAAACGCCAGTAAACACAACTAACTTATGCTTTGGAATTTCAATATCAATGTTTTTAAGATTGTTTGTATGGGCGTTTTTAACGATAATTTTGTCTCTGTTCATAATACTTAATTTAAAATGTGGACACAAAATAACCACAATTCAAAGAAAGAGAATTGTAAAAAACAGACAAAATAATTGTATCAGGCATCTAATTGAACGTAATTTTAAAATATTAAGGGTATCATTTTTTTTGTATGCCGAGTATATTCTGTTAATTCTTTCCCGTACCGTTGCACTAAATAATCATCCAAACGTGGGATTGTTAATTTGTTTGTTGAATTAAAGCTTTCTTTCTAATTGTATCAAGCCATACCCTTCGGATTATAGCACTTCCGGGATAGATAATTCGCCAATAAAAACCGAAAGTGCGATTGTCTTTCGGTGTTACTCCGTTGTTACGGGTTTCGGTGGTTAGAATAGTTTTATTGTTATCGATAGTAATAAAGCGAAAATTGACGGCTACCTTTACATATCCGGGTTGATTAAACGATGTGAATTGTTCGAGCGATGAAATTTCAGGCGGTGCGGGTTGGTTGGCATTGTTGGTTATTATCACCGATTTGAGTATCATTACTGTAATCCATTCGTCGGGTGCAACCACAAAAAAATTAAAATCCGGTGTTGAAACCGTATCTGACCCAACAAGGTTATTCGATGCCCTGTCGCTCAAATCCACATCTTCGTCGGCAATACCTCTTATTTTCATAAGCATGCAGGCAGCAGGGATATCTTTAACGCCTGTAACCTGTAATACTTGTTTAACTTTTTCCGGAGAGGCATTTATAAGCACTTGGTGAAATTCGTTGAATGCAAAATCGGGTAACAAATCGTCTATTTTTTGATGAGTTGTTGGCGAATGCCTTGCTCTAACCGGATAAAGAAGTGAAATAGCGGAAATTAATATTCCACCAAGTATGACAAAAACTGCGATGATCCTATTTAAAATAAACAAGAACATTAAAGGTTTAATCAATGAAATAGCTCCAATTATTGTTAGAATAGCCCCAATCCAAAAAAAGTAGGAAGGTGCATAAAAGTGAGCGTAATGCATTAATCGAAACATAATTATCAATGCCGTGATTACACAAATAATACCGGGAATATAAAATTGTAGTTCCATAAATAATTCAATTTTGTCAATTTAATTTATTCTGTTTTATTTTTTTTGAGGTTTAAAATCTGGTTCGTGATACCTGTTTCTGCCACTTGTTCCACCACCCATCGATTGATAAATAGCCTCTTTAGGGCAAAAATTCACACAGCGCATACATTGTTCACACGACGACGACCATCGGGGTTGTTTATTCGCAATAGTAACACTTGATGTCGGACAATTCTTTTCGCAAATACCGCAACCATTACAATTGTCGTACACATTGAAAGTGCGCCACATATTTTGCAAACCAAGATACTTAAACAGGTAAAATTCTTTATATAATCCCCAACGACCATAATTCGATGGAATCACGAAACTGTGGTATTTATGTATTCCTTTCAATATATCATTGCCTATTTCTCTTGCCTGATTTACACCGTTATCAATAATTGCAAGTGCTTCTTCTTTCGAAGGCGGATTTATATAAGTTGTCCAGTTGATGGGCATTTCCACGACGGCAGAATAGTTTATCCGGCAATTTTTCTTTATCAGTATCTTCACGCATTGCTCTACTGAAAAACCAGCTTCATCTTGCTTGCCGGCTGTAATAATCACAAATACGTCCTGCAATTTGTCAAACTTCTTAATCAGTTTTAAATACCTACGACAAATTCGCGGAATGCCAAAAGCGTACACAGGAAAACAAAATCCAATCAAATCGGCATCCGAAGGCAGTTGTTCATTTGCTTTTATAGGAGAAATGGAAGCTTTATGATGGTTTTCGATGAAAACATCTTTACAGGTATCAAGTATCTTCCACGAGTTCCCTGTCCCGGAGAAATATTTCAGTTCAATTTTCATTCGATTTTTAATTGATTGAGAATCTTTTCGGCCATTACGTCAGCTTCTTCACCCGATATTTTGTATTCGTCAAGCAATTTACGATTTTGTTTCGGATTAGTTGGCAATAAATAGCTAATCAATTGGTTAATGACAACTTTTGGGATAGTGTTCGTCCGTTTTGTTATTTCGCTTTCCAAACCAGGGTTAATTCCGTCGGCACCAGCACTTAACGAAACCAACGAAATTATTTTGTTTTTACCTTTAATGTATTGAAAAACAGACCTCATCGGTGTTCCGATATTTCCGAACCAAACAGGCGCAACAAAAATCAGGTACTCATACTGGTCAAGCTGGTTTTCAATATTCTGTATTTTAGGTGTCCGGTTAAAAAACACATCCAGCACAATTGTAAAAACAGTTCTTTTTCGGGTTTCTTTCAACTCGATGCAATCAGCATTAAGCTTTCGGGCAATTGCATTGGCAAGTTTTGCATTGTTTCCTGTAAACGAGTAATATACTATTGATGTTTTCATGTTTCTTTCAAATTAAAGATCAATTATTCAGCTTTTGTTAACGCGTTTTCCATTGCTTTCAGGCACGCTTTTGAATCTAGGGTTGCACCACTAACCGCATCTACCTGTAAAGTTTGCTTGGTAAGTACCCTGTTGTATAGCGTATCGAGAAATTGTTTCGTGTAATCGGACTTGCTCTTAAGTAGCTCAATAGTAACGACTTTACTCGAATTGGAAGTGATGGAATCGACTACAATACGACATTCGTTTTCTCTCCAACCGTACATTCCTCCGGCATAATAACCCTGATATTCTCCTTTTTTCAATTTACTGAAGTTGATATTGTTAATTAAGATACTTTTAGCTTCATCATGCTCACTATCAAGTGTTTTACAAGCAACTAAAAATACAGAAATAATTACAATTAAAATGATGAAATTTGTTTTCATGTGTATATTCTATTTGTTCAGTACTGTATTTAAGATTTTTACCAGTTTTGCATCGGTTTCGTTGCCGATCAGCTCAACGGCTTTATTGTAAGCCGATTTATCGGCATATTTTGCTATCTGGCAAAGACTGTAAATGACATCCTGCTTGATAAGATTACCGTGTTCCTTTAAATGAATGTTTTCAAAATATGTTTTTGATAATTCTCTGATAATAAGGCTGCAATATGCCTTATTATTCAAGGCTATTTTCCACACAAGCTGAATACATTGCCGGGAGGTAATAAATTTCTCATCTTCGAAAAATCCTGTTATTTTCGAAAGAATTCCACCTATTCGGTTATCGGTGTCGCTTTTGCTCAGGTTGGCCAGCAACATCAACCCAATACTGCGTTGATACGAATTGTCGGACAAAAGTTTGTTTTCAAGTTCATACCATTTGTCGTAAACCCATTCCACCGGTTGATCGGTAATGCCGATTAATTCTTGTAAAGCATTGTATCTTATTTTTCCGTCCTTACTCTCCAACAATGCAAATAATTCATCAATTTTTTCCATTGTAATATTATTTATGATTTGTATTGCTTAAAACGCCTACAGTCTCCGACAAATAAATCGTTCTTTGTCGTAAACTTTAACGCATCTATCAAACCGTTAAATGCTTTAGCCACTTCGGGTGCTTCTTTCTGAAAAGTTTAAAGTGAGTTCATGTTATTTATTTTTAAGTTGATTTCCATTGAGATAAAGGCGTTTCAGGTTTGCCGAGTAAGATGTTTGTTTCTTCCGCACTGCTTAATTAAATTTTTTTATTTTATTTAAATGCAATAATTTAAACGTCAATGCAATCACCCATACGAAGTAGGAAAAAATATTGATTCGTTCCCACACTCCGGTATAAGGAGTCGGAAGATTTTCGGCAATTCTTGCTCCATCCATTCCGGCCAGAGTCCCACAAACCAGGAAAATCAGAATAATCACGATTGAAAAGCCCCGAAACCATCCTCCGAATGCTTTGGCACTCATTATTATGGCCGGAAACATACACAGCAATACGCCAATTGCGGTTAATATGATATGCCAGGTGTCAGTTGCAGTTGACAATGTGCCTCTTAAGTGCATTGGCGCAAATATAGTGGCAATTAAACCCATGATTTCCTTGGCAATGATAAAGATAGCTACAAATTTCAATGCTTTATTCTCCTTAGCCAACAGGAATATGCCTGTACCAAAGTTAAATACCAATAAACTGTAGATAAGGAACAGGGGGATAACTATAGATGCTGACGGCGCATTCACAGCTATAAGTTCACTCACCGATTGAGAAAACGAATTGTACTCAGGCCAGGCATAAGCACCAATTATTGTTGCCGTTATGTATAAAACCACCGATGCAATCCCGCTTATCAACAGGTAGTTTATGGCATCTACTTTCCTTTTATTCATTTATTTCCACTTTTTGCATTAAATAAACGATTTCTCAAAAAACGTTATCACATCGTTCAGCTCACGCTTTATTCTTTCCATATCAAGCAATTCTGATTGATCGACAATAAAATTCTGATATGCCCATTCCGACCGAAAACTATTGAATACCAGTGCAAGTGATTTTACATCGCACTGGCGTATGGTACCCACCTCCATACATTTTTCGAACAATGCTATGGTGTATTCGTTGGCTCTCTGTTTGTATTCTTTCGAATAATACCGGGCAATTTTTTCGTTCAGGTTCATTTCGTTGAACATGATACGCGTGATTTTCCGCATGTAAGGTTCCGAGCATATAATATCAGGTAGTGGCTCTAACATTCCCCTGAAGATGGATTGTCCATGAAGCATTCCCAATGTTTGTTCAACAGGAAGAGGTGTAAAGAGTACTTTTTCCGCGTAGGAAAAAATATTCTCCATTATTTCATCTTTACTTGAAAAATGACGATAAACCGCCCCTTCGGTCAACCCCAGTGCACTGGCAATTTCACGCACCGAAGTTCCCTTAAAGCCCTTATTGGCAAACAACTCAATGGCTGCGTCAAAAATCTTTTCCTTTGTCCCTTTTTCGCCTTCTTGCTTGATGGGGCGTCCCATTCTGGACGAATTCGTTTCATTTATTTTCATTAAACATTATATAAGTAAACAATCACATACATATTGCAAAAGTAATAATATTTTTTATAAGACAAGATTTCTGTAGTTATTTTTTAAAAAATGATTTTGTAGTCATTAACCTTTCGTCAAACTTTATATCTTGATTTTTTCAGAACTTGCCAGGGCAAAAGCAATTGAAACAATTGAGGTTACGGTAAATATAATTAATCCCGTGTAAAAGAAGCTTACGGGTGATGTACCTGCCAATAAGTATCGGTTCCCTTCAAGAATATAAGTTACAGGATTAGCCCAAGAAACGGCTAACAACCATTTTGCCGTAATCAACTCTCTTGGTAAAAAAGTAGTACTTAAAAAGAGTAGCGGAAAAACTGCGTTGGTCACTATTGCTGCGCTTTGGTATTGTCCGGTACGCAACATTATTCCGGCAGAAAAACCGCACAAGGTAAGCGACCATAAAAAGGATAAAAGCAAAATACCGAGCACAGATGCCAATCCGAATTGGAATGTTACGCCAAAAACAGCACCCACTATAATTAACAATATAGTGAAAATCAAGGACGATATGGTGTCGGCAAGCATTGGAGCTACCACTAAAATCCACCTTGGTGCGGGACTTAAATACAATCTTCTGAAATAGCCCGACTGCATATCGGCATTCAATGTTTGACCAGCACCTGCCGATGAGCCCATAGCCAACGAGATAACGGTAATCGGAAATACGAACGACAAGTAACCTCCCGCTCCAAATGCATCCATTGAGCCGATCCCTCCTATTCCTGCATTATAAACTAAAAGAAAAAACAAACTCATGCCAAAACCCATTAACGGGGCTGATGACTGTTTGATTAATTTTACCATACCTCGTTTAATCAATAATATATTTGTAGTATTCATCATATTCCTCCTGTTTTTAGTTTTCTGAAACTTCCTGATTAACCAATGATTTCACATAATGCAAATAACTGTCTTCAAGCGATAAACTTTCGTCAGGATTAACCCGGTTTTTAAACCCAACGATAGATCCTGAATAATGAATTTCGCCGGCGACAATAAGCGCCATTTCGGTTGCATGTTTATCGGCTTCGCCGAGGTATTGCGTTGTAAGAAAAACCGTAACCTCCTCCGTTTTATTGATATCGGTAATAATCTTCCAAAAATTAGCCCGTGCCAGTGGATCCATTCCAACGGTAGGCTCATCAAGAAAAAGGATTTCGGGTTTATGAACGAGTGCTAAAGCACAATGTAGCCTCCGTTTATTTCCTCCCGAAAGTGTGCCGGCTTTTTTATTCCTTTCTTTTTCGAGTTGAAACAATCGGATAAGTTCATCTGCCCGTTTGCTTGCCTCGGGCTTCGACAGTCCGAATAACCGTCCCTGAAAAATCAGTAAGTTTTCAACTTGTTCGGAAGGGTCAATTTCGTTGTCCTGCGAAGCTACTCCTATGATTTTCTGAATTCTCGAATGGTTTGTTTCGGGGTTTATCCCTGAAATAGTAAAACTGCCCGAATCTTTCCGGATCAAGGTGGTTATTATTTTTACCAAGGTGGATTTGCCTGCACCATTGGGTCCCAATAGTGTAAAGAATTGCCCTTTCTTGATTTCGAGGCTTACCCCTTTTAAGGCTTCTACGCCATTGGGATACTTTTTTACAAGGTTTTGAATTTGAATTTCTGCTGTCATAAAATGTTTCTATAAATTATGCAACAAAAATACTCTTCGAAGGAGGGACGAAAATTGTAAAAAACAGACAAAAAATCCCGCCAAGAGTATCATCTTATCGGGATTTGAAACAATTACAAGCGTTTTACAGGAATGCAAATATCCAGTACGAATTTGTTTTCAGGATGGTTTTCCGGGTCGCAATAATAATACTCATAAGAGTTGCCTTCGCCCGGTTCATAACCACTTTGGGTAAACCACACGCACATAGTGTTCCATGCTTCTTCAAATTCCGATACCTTTATTTCAAAATGTCCGATAGCATATTTCCCTTTCGGAATAGTCATCTGACCTATTTCGCCTTCGGTTTTCACTTCGTTTTCTACAACTAAACAAGCGCTTTGTCTAACCTTTTCGATTTCGGTTACCGATGGGTCGTCATGATAAACTGTTATGGTATGCGAATCCGGTTTTATTAAACCACGAGGTCCCGCAAACTGCATCAATTTGTCATAAGCCAGGCCGATTTGGTTAAATTGACCAGTGTGCCGACAATAAATTACCTGCATTTCAGACATTTCCTTTACAATAACTGTTGTTTCCATAATAATTAAGTGTTTTAAATTTTCAATACAAAATTCGTTATTGTGCGGAACATGATTTTGATTTTTCTTGCTCAGTGGTTGACCATTCTTGCTATAATAGACCCCGTTTTTTACAACAAGGGGGAAGCCAATTTTACGGTATTGGGTTGCGCTCATTCCAAAGTGTTTTTTAAAAGTACGGGCAAAAAATGACATACTGCTGAAACCACAGTCAAATGCAATATCTGAGATTGTCATGTTTCTGGAATCTTTTAATTTTTGGGCGGCTTTTTCGGTTTTAACCCGGAGGAAAAAATCACCGGGGGTTTCACCGGTGAGCGTGGTAAATATCCGGTGAAAATGAAATGGCGAAAAATTGGCCACCTGGGCCAATTCATTAAGATGGACCTGTTTGTTATAATGTTTATCCACGTATTCCATTACCCGGTTTATACGGGAAATGTACTCTGCCTGGCTTGCACTTTGTATTATCATGAAACTTAAAATATATTGACAAACTTAGGGCTTTATTACCAAAAAATATTGTCTGATCTTGCTATCTTATTTTAAGAGATAGACCATGATTGAGATGTAACCATACACATCAGGATTCACAAGTAAAATCGGGATATTTTGCAGCAAACTCTTTCGGTGTGTAGCCCGAATAGGTTTTAAAATCGTGGATAAAATGAGACTGGTCGAAATAACCATTATTGTATGCCCGCTCGGTAAGAATCAGGTCTTTGTTTTTGCTAAAATCCTTGAGAACCTCCTGAAAACGCATTAATCTAATTACCTGTTTGGTTGTTTTTCCGAGATATTGAGAGAATTTTCTTTCGAGTGTTTTAGAAGTTATTGAAAGACTACCTGACAATGTAGAAGCGTTTATTTGTCCTTTATGATTTTTAATTATATCGATGCCTTTTTGAATCAACAAATTATCATGTGAAGGAATTGGGGAATACCGTCTGATTAAGAAATTTTCAATGACAGAGATTTTCTCGTTTACAGAGTTTGTATAGTATAGAAATTCTTCTATCTGTTTTATTTCAGAACCTAAAATATCAGACATATCAATACTTTGATTTGCAATTTCAGAAAGTGGGAAATTAAAGAAATGACAGGCACCCGTTGGATAAAAACTTATAAATACAACTCCTGTTTCTCCATTGGTTGAGACATCTGAATAAGTATCGCTTAAACCACTTATAATTGATTGTGGTTGCTTTAATATTGAATTGTCAGAATGGTGAACAACAAATGGATTCTTATAATGAAACATTAGTTGAATATTTTCAGTTGGTATAACTCTTTCCATAATATCCTCTTCATAAGAAGCTGACTCCATAAAGCAGTAATACTTTATGAAATTTTTCAGAAATCCGGTAGGTTGTACTATTTGAAAGTTCATATTTTTTATTTGATGCAAAGATAGTTACTGTCGCAGTGATTGGGCGTAAAAGGCTCTTCCTGCCGGCTAACTACCGGCAGGGCAGTCTACTTGATTTAGATAGAATTGTTTGAGCATGGAATAATAATAACAAGTTCGACGTGCCATAGTAACTTGAAGTTTTCTTTCTATTTCTTTACTATTTTTTTTATTTGACCGTTTACATCTATTAAATAGACACCAACTTTATAATTAGAAAAGTCCAATGTGTTTTGGTTTGTTTGTTGAAGAAGTATTCCTTGTAAATTATATAATTTCACATTAAGTTCACCTGCTATATTGCTAATATGAAGCACATCAACTACCGGATTCGGATAAATTTTTATGTGATTATCGGTAGGTTCTATTACATTTGTAAGAGACATAGGTGAATAATATCTTTTTTCAGATAGGCGAAACTGGGTTTCCCATTGTTGGGTTTGATTGTCCCAGAGATACTGTTGAGCTTCAATAGGAACATTGTTTTTTTCGAACAGTTCAAATAGTGAACTGTATATAAGGCTGGTTGGATACAGATTGGTTATGGTATATTTATTGTCGTAACTATAATCGGTTTTGGAATCATTTTTCCATGTATTGGTCAACACATCCCACGAGCGGGTAATGTTTGAAGTACAGTTGCCGTTAGTATCAAAAACATATTGAGTTTCCCCAGTTGTAATCCACAACTTCGCTGAGTTATCCCAATGGTATCCGACATGCCCGACGGGCAAGTTGTTGCTATTATAACTCGCTTCGTCTTTATAAACTTCCACCCATTTTTTCGCTTCGGTGTCCCAAGAATAATGAGTGATAGAAGTGTTGTTATTATTGCTGTCGTAGCTGAGTTCATCTTTACTAATTCCTATACTCGTTTCGTCTGTCGCGCCAAGAGATAGAATAATAGAAGTTTGATTGCTTCGTGCGTCATATCCATATTCATATTTTCCGCCTCTCTCCCATAGGTTCGTATTTTTATTCCAACTGTAACCTATTTTGGCTGATTTGAGCCCCTGATTATTGTATATATACTCGGTTTTCGAACTCAATGTCAAATCTTTCGTATTTTCGGCCCACTTATAAAATACCGTACTAATATTATTTCCATTAGTGTCATAAGCAATCTCATATCTAAACTTTACTATCCATGTATTGGTTGGTTTATCCCATACCGAAGTAATATCTAAAATTTTATGATTGTCATTGTTGTAAGTGTATTCGTGTTTTTCTAAATAGTCCCATGCCCATGTATTGCCAACCCCATTCCTGAAATACGATATGGTTGATAAAAGGTTGTTATTACTATCGTAAACAGACTCATCCTTTGTGGAATTTATCCATGTATTGTAACTCCAATAGGAACCTAAAATCAAAATCCGGTTGCCGTGACTGTCAAACAGGTATTCATTTTTTGCAGGCTGTGAATCTTTAGCTCTCCAAATAATGCTATCAATTTTTAAGGTAGGTAACTCTTTTCCAACTGCGAGAATATCTATACGGTTGACTGTTTTCTGTGTGTTTTCTTTTTCTATCTCATACAATTTGTAAAGATCGGATTGGTGTTTCAAAGGCAATAACTTTTGTTTCTCAATTTCTGTTCTCTGTGCAAGAATGCTTGTTGAAAACATAAATAATACAAGACATAAACTTAAAAATTGCTTTTCCATTTCCTGTTCTAATTTGTTAGCTTGTTAAAAAAACAGATTAAATCATGTAAATTTAACTTTGCTAATAAACGTTATAGTTATAAATATATTGTTTGTAAAAATGACTTCTTCATTCAAATAATAATTAGCGAATAGAGTATTTTCCTCTTTTTTACACTCTCACTTAACAAGAGTTTACTCAAAAACCTCATAACCTCTCGTTTTAATGCTTTCTACTTTGTTTTGCACTTCATCTGAGCCCATTCACGGGACTTTGTCTGAAGCTGTCTATATTTTTGTTTACTTTTCTGAGGAGTTTATATCTTCTTATACTTGCGTGAGGAGCGTACACCATAGTGATAATCATAGAAATGGAGTTTAAGTAACACAGCAGGGTGATAAGGAGTACGACCTTCTTCTTTCACAAATACATGTCGAAACACTAAATTGGCTAAATCAATTGATTCAATAAAGAAATCGATCACCCGAACATAACTATCCAGCTCTACCTTTGCTCCAAACATAACATCTGTGTCCTGTAACAGTCTTAAATCTAATATGTAATTCATAAATTCTTTTTTAGATAAATCATATCAACAAGTTGTATGTCGCCATCGAACATAGGGTGGTCGTAATTGTCTGTAAAAAAATTCTTCACTCTGTGTGACTTTTCAAATCCACAACCTTCATAAAATGACAAGATTGCCGGCGTTTCACCTGTCCCGACAAGCATTGTTTTGAAGTCGTTTTTGTAGAAATCAGAAATGTAATTTATCAATGCTCTACCGTACCCTTTGCCTTGATATTTCTCGTATGTCGCTATATTTTTCAACTCGCAGGTTTCGCTGTCTATCGGCACTACAACGCAAACACTTTTCAAATCATCGTCATATAAAGCAAACAAATCTCCACCCGGTAAATACTTGTCAATCATATTTTCCTGCTCGTCTGCCAACAGCAATAAGTCAAGGAACTGTTTTTTATTTTCGATAATTTTTTCTATTCTTACCATATCTCTGTTGTTTTCTAATTCGTCAAGTTCTATTTCCTGTTGTGTTGAATTCTGTTTGTATCTGCGTAAGAGCCTGTTATTTATTAGTCTTTTTATGTCATTAGCTTCGTAACTCAATGAGTTTTTTATTTCTCGGATTACCGCTAACGACAGCTAAATGCAGATCACCAGCCAATGCACTAGGCCGTGTGCTATGGGTTAAACGCCAGGTTTTCAGTGCGTGTTAATTCTTTTCATAGTTGTCATAAACCATTTTAATCTTTTCGTAACGTGTAAAGTTAGGAATACAAATAAGATTATTGTTAGTTTGTCGTGTATTTCCATAAAAATCTTTCGGGTTGTTTGGTCATTTACAGCTAAATCAACAATCCATGATATATAACCAGTAATAGCAACTAAAACAAAAACTGTAGTTAAAATAAACACCTGCTTATTTTTCGTTATAAGATTTTTCTTTAAGATTGTTTTATACCAAGTCCAATGCTGTACAATATGAAAAATCATAAATACAGACAAGAGTACAATGGAAATCTTATGAATAACTGTCCATTCTGAATAATTGACATCCAACACCATTTTATTGACATCTATTTTACCATGTTGTCCCATGTGATAACTGAATTGTATAAGAAAACCTGAAAACACAGCAAGAAAGCCTGTGAAAAATGCGCCAGTATTAATTATGAGGCGTTTATACGGATTTTTCTTTTGAGACTTTTCGTTATCGTTGTTCGTTGTCGCTTTAGTTATGGCTTTAAATTCACAAGCTTTAATACATTTTGAACAGCCAGTACAATTATCACGCATTTTAATAATTGCGTGTTTATGCCAGGGTAAATTCACTCGTCCAATTACATTATTTGGACATACTTCAATGCATTTCCAACACGCTTCACATTTTCTCGTATCAAGCACAATATAGTTCGTATTTGCTTGTCCACGGTTATTTCTTCTTGTTTCCATACAGCTTTTTACGACAAAAGTACAGCATTCAGAATCTTCGTGACGATAACAAAAGATAAGAAATGAAGTCTATTTTTTATTCCTTATTCTACTCAAAGAAACAGGAGTTACACCTAAGAATGAAGCTATATAATGTTGTGGAATTCGTTTTATAATCTCCGGATTATTCTTTAGTAAATCATCGTACCGTTCTTTAGGAGAATCTGTTATCCTTGAAAGAAAAAGTTGAGCATAGTTTCTAAACCGTTGAAAAATAAAGTTGTGAAATCTATCTTTTAATTCTGGATAGACTAAGAACAGTTTTTCAAAGTCATCTTTTCTAATCGAAATGATTGTCGAAGGTTCAATACTCTCAATCGAAAATAGACTTGGTTTACCATTCATAAAACTATCAATGGAAGAAACAGGTTGCCCTTCAGTGAAAAACTGAAAAGTAATATCTTTTCCGTCCTTATTAAACCATTCACGAATACATCCTTTTTTTATAAAATGCACATAATTGGCAATTTCTCCAGCATTTAGTAAAACGGCCTTTGATTCAATTTTTCGTTCAACGAAAATTCCACCGAACTTGACCCAGTTTCCTTCGTCTTCTTTTATTTGGTCAATTAATTTGTCAATCATAGGTAAAACTATTTTTTATTTTTTTTATTGAAATATTTAATCAATGCTTCATTTAATTCCTGAACAGATTGAGGTTCTGTTTTAACAAAATGCATCTTTTGCGAAACACACTTAGCCTTTTCAAAATTGAAATCATTGATAAAATCAGGTATCCACGTTACGATACTTAATTGGGAATATGGTTTTATAAAAACATATCCCATGGCTATATCTTTTAAGCCTTTATGTTGTGGAGTATTAAAATAAAAACAACTTGGGTCATTAATTTTTGCAAATGGTGAATTTTCTACGTCAAATCCGATTGGTGTATTATTGTTTGCTTCCATTATTTTTTCAATGTCCTTACTGATTGTCATTTTAGAAGCAACTCCTTCAAATCCTTGGTGAAGACATATCTGAAATACTTTTTCCTTATAATCAGAATACAATTCAGCAGCAAAACGTGATTTAAAATTGTATAAAGTATGAGCGAAACCCATATGAACTAATATTTTACATCCTTTAGTATATTTCTTTTTAACCACTTTTATCATGTTTTCTTCTCTTTCTTTGTTTTGTTTAAATAAAATATCTGCCGATTTTTTTTCTGTACACATATTATCATATTGCCTCCATTCACTATCTAATCCTATAATTTTTATTTTGTTTTTCGAATTTTTGATGGTAGAGTTAACTCTCCAGACAGTCTGAATTATGTTCAAATATTCTTCAAATCCCCAAATGGGGCAGGTGTAATCTCTAAAAATATCAATAGCTTTATTCCTATCAAATTCTTTGGCTGTAACAATTTGATTTATCTTTTCCGAGTTACTTGATTTTAAAAATTCTGTAGCAAAATAATTAATTCCGGCTGATTCTATTACATTTGAGATCAACTCGCAATAATCTTTTTTTTGATGAACTTCCCCGACGATAACAATATCATGTTGATTAAATTTCGATGCAATATATTTTTCCGGAGATTGTTCGTTTTGTTTTAAGAATTGAAGATACGTTTGAATTGAATCATTAAAACAATTTGATTGGGATTTTACAACGTAAGTGATTAGAAACAGAAAAGATAAAGTGGTAAGAGTGAATTTCATATGCGATAGTGTTTTAATGTTGGTTCTATCAATTATTTTATTTGCAAATTAACAACAATATTGGCGGTAGTAAAATAGATGCTAACGGTGGCAGTATGATTAGTCCCGATTTCGAAGCAATTACTTATCAACATACAACAAACTTAGGTAAGAGTTAAAACCTTTGGAAGAACTGGTACTAACACGACAATAAACTGTACCGCACGTTGGATACCGTTTTTTTTATTTATTCATATTCAACAAAGCTAGTTTTGCGACCAAATCATCAAGCATTAATCGAGTATCTAAATTGGCATAAACTCTAATTTTACGACCTTCTGAGGTTTCTTCATACAATCCCGAATTGTTAATTATAGGAGCAGGCTTAATTTCATACCTACAAGAAGCAGGATCTGCCTCCCATGAGGTTTGCAATGCTGTCAATAAAACTAAAGGACTATCACCTAAAACATACGCTTCTCCTAGAGTACGCTTTGAACTTTTCATTAAATCCTCAAGCTTTTCGACTAGAAATTTACCGGTGATGCCATTTGATTTGATTTTGTAAACCAATTCAGAATATGAATATAATGCTTGTCGATATGCATTTCGTGGTACTTGCCAAATTGGAATGTCAGAAATATTAAAAATCACCTGACAAGCTTTTATATCAATCCCTAAATTATATTCAGGATTTTTTCCCTTGGGAGGAGGTATTGCTAATCCTGGATATTCTGCACCTCCAATCCAGACTAGTATAATTTTTTTAGCTATTCGTGGTTCCATAAGATAAGCACTCGCTATATTTGTTAAGCCTGCACCACAGACCACATAAAGCGGCATTTTTGTATCCTCGCGCATTGCTTCTTGTACAATAGCTTTTGCGCCATCTGATACAATAGGTGTTTTAAAATCTGTTAGTCCAGAAGCACCGCCCTCATATACAGGAAGTTTTCCGGTTAATTGCATCACACTTAATAGTTCATTCACTTGAGTACACGCATAAGTTGCTGTTCCCGGTGAGCCATAAAATCCACTTTTGTAATGTTGAGAACCAATTATTCCTTTAATTTCAACCGATGGCGATAGTATATGATGTACCAATTGAAATAATCCATCGGGGTCTCCACCAAAATCATTATCAATAATTACACGAATTCTCGATTTAACAGTCTCGTTATAATATGCAGAATCGTTTTGAGCATAGATAGAAAACCCTTGCAGTAAAATTATTCCAATTATAAATTTTTGAATGATGTGTTTCATAAATTTAAATATTTAATCCTCTAAAATTCCGCGTAATGTAAAAATCTTTGATGACTTTTTCGTAAAATAGCTGATGTGTGCGGCTCGTAAAATGGCACCCAACGAGAGTTTGCGCAAAAACCTCAATTGCTTCTTAATACTCGTTGAATAAACGCTCCTTATCGGGAACTCGGTTCAACGGAGGTTCCCATGCCGGATTCCCGTTGCAACGGGACAGGCATAGCAGACCGCAGGAAGCCTAAGTATTATGTGCTTTTATTTTTTTTCTGTTTTCGAAACAATGTCAAGTAGAACATATCTAACTAAGTATGGGTCAGCTTGAGTTATTTTTTTTACGTTTATTACATACTCATAGCCTTTCATATAATCAAAACCCTCTATCTTAGTCAACGCCATCCAATTGTCTGTATCGCTTTCTTTTACATGTAAAGCATCATAAATTTTTGGCGTTTCAACTCCTGCATTTTTTTCATATTCGCTCGGATACTTAGGAGTAAACTTAACTGTTTGAGAGGACACAAAAAGTACGATATTTCTTTCGCTATCTTGCGTTATTACTTTCTTCTTAGTGAGAAGCTCAATAAACACATATTTGATAGAAGAAACATCTTGAGGTGGGTTTTGCATCCATATTTTTTTTACTTTTAGAGTGTATTCATAACCTCTTTCATAGTTGAAATCAAAACCTTCTGTAATAATATCTATCAACAACTGCTTTTTGTTTTCGTCGTTGTCTGAAAATTGAATTGGTTCCGTCACTACATCACTCAGTACACTTGCGCCATATCCGGTTTCTGGATATATTGTCATTTCAACAATTCTTTCACGGTCTACTTCTTCTTTGGTGCAACTTCCAAAAAACGTACTTAAAATAATAATTCCTACGAATAAATTTAGTTTTCTCATTTCTATTTTTTTTTTTGTTTATTCAGAAAGTCAAGACGACTTCTATATATAATAGATGAAAAATTCATTGTAAACGTTGCATTATATTTTTTAAAAAAACTGTCGCATAACGACCGATAAAATGACCAGTGGCGGATTGCGGTCTTATTCGCTGTCTGCGGGTACTAATGCCGGTGCGGGAAGGACACTTTAACATAAAATTGCCACTGCGCCCGACATTGATTATATTGCGTGTATGTCGTAAGTTATTCTAATTCGTTAATTTCAAGTCGTTTATTAGTCTTGATATAGTAATTTAGCATTCTCTCTAATGTCTTAATCTCATTTTTATATTCAACTTCTGATAAATTGTCAATAAAGGAATTGCCATCATTATTCAAAGAGATTATTGTTTGGACCCAAATTGCATTAGTTGTTTCATTGTTATTATCAATTAGCTCAATGGAATATCTAATTATTCTTGATTCAGAAAACCTCACAAATTGAATCAGTCTATTTTTTTCATACTTATCTACTATCCAGGTTTCCTTAACGTCTCCAGGAAAATTTGTTGTAAACACGCAATCAAGTTCTGCAAATCCCGATTTAGAATAAATCAATTCACATGTCCATGGGGCAATCCAATCATATTCCTTTGTCGGGCATAGTAGTGGGAATACCTTTTCTGTTGATGCAAGTAATAATTGGTCACAATTCAAAGTTTTCTTTTTTGCTTGAAATTTGTCAGTCATATTGTTTTTTTTCTTAAGTCAGTATCCTGTTATGTCGTTTATTATGCCACACACGCCCGTTAAGCGCACAGCTTATCCCGATAAGGAAGTGGTATCAGGATATAGCTATTTGAGACATGGCTCCTGACTTAATCGAAGTATCCTCCCTGTTTGTTGACTACCGAAAGGTATGCCGCCTACTCAATTGCAAACTGTTGTTTATTATCCTGTTCGCTAAAAAAAGTATTCAAGTCGTTAACAATGAGTTCAATAGTGTTCTTGAAATTGTATGATGTTGCTTCAACCATACTTACAGCATAATCCTGTTGAAGAATATTTGTATTGGTATATCGCTTATTTATCTTTTCAGTAACCTTATCTGAACTAAATGAATTACTATGAATAATTTGGTCTCCCTTTTTCAATTTGTACGAAACTCTAAGACTTGAAACTGCAGGACCAGCTACATCTGAATATGAATAGCCATAAACGTACAAAGCAAAATAGAAAAATCCTGAACTCACATAAGGACCTTCGGTTTTAATTTTGTCAATCGATAATTCCAGTGAATAGTCAGTTTTATTTAGTGAATCAACATTGAAATTTCCGGAACGATTAATTTCACTAATCATTGAAGTCTTCATAAAAGAAGGAATATCTTCTTCAAACATTGATTTTCCCTGACTGCATATATTTTGCGAATTCCATACATAAACAAGAATAAGTGGCAAAAACCACCCTTTTTCCTTTTTCACTATTGTTGTATTATTCATAATGTTCGAATTGAATAAAATAGTATCTACACTTACTGAAATATTACTTTTAGAATCCGCAATTTTAGAATCCATAAGATAAACCATTGAATAGCTTTTAGAGTTCATGTTCGATTGAATTTTTTTAGTTGCTGTACAACTTGCAAGTAATATTAATCCAATGATTAAAAATAGGGATTTTGATAAGTTTTTCATGGTTTTTAAAGGTATTTTATGTACTTAATCCGGTTATTAGTTATTGTTTTATATTGTTCATTATCTGTACAGTCCATTGCAGCCTGATATGATCCAATTATTGATTTATAATTCTTTTTATCTGGCAGCAATTCAAATTGGCAGTCTGCTATCATTAAGAGTTGTAAAAACCTATACTCTTTATTTTCCAGTTTCTCTAAGTGAAAAATAGCCTGAGAATATCGATTATTTGAGAAATCGTACAATCCATTAATAAGGTGGTTAATATCCAGTGAATTGTCACAATTTTTAATGTACCTGTCAATCCATGAAACTTTGTCTTTATTAAGTATAAATGAAAACTTCGCCAACAAAGCTTTCTCGTCTTTACTCTCAAAAATGTCTTTATAATTTTTATCAATGGACGGAATAATAATATATCTCCGTAATACAACCTCTTTCCCTTTTGAAATTATATCGTTATAATCATTCTGTGATATAATCCAAAAATCATAGTTATTGCCAATCCTTGCAAATGAATTTGTTGAAATCAGGATTAAAAGTAAAACCAGTATCTTTTTCATCATATCAATTGTTTAATGTTTACAGGCTCGTTTCTTTACAATTAATCGCAACAATCGATGTTATGAGCATTTTGTAGTTTCCAGGAGCATTCACCATTCATCAGCTGACGGACAAAGTGAATGCGGGAGCAATACCCACTAACTGCACAGCTTGTCCTGATTTATCGGAGCCAGCCAGTGAATATAGGTGTATTAGCGGTTTGTTGTTTTCTTTAGCCGTTCGTTATGGCAAACGAGTACGTTTTTCTTTTCGCCATGCCAGTAATGAAATCCATTCCCCTGGCAGTTATTATAATCCTTGCATTCGGCACACTTTCCGGTTTTCGTCCAACTTCTGTCTCTGAATACCTCGTACTTTGTCTGCCAAACAGAAAAGAAGTTGTCAGTGTAGATATTTCCTTGTGCAAATGTTCGGTCTATGTTCGGACAAGCAGAAATTGATCCGTCAATTAATATCGAGCCAATATTTATACCTGCACGACAGAAGAAATTTGAGTCTCTCACTTTTGATTCGTATTCGCCGACAAAGCCTTCACAACTAAATTTTACGTCAATGCCTTTTCTATCTCTTGATTCACTGATAAAGTCCATCAACTCTCTAAACTGATTGTCAGTCAGAAACATTTCATCATCCTCTTTTGCTCTTCCAATGGGAATAATTGTAAATAGTCGCCATGTTTTTACTCCTTTTAGAATCAGATATTTTCGTAATTCTTCTAATTCCTGAAAGTTTCGCTTATTTACACAAGTTACCACGTCAAAGTTAAGTCGCGAAGAACTTGCAGCAAGACCAATCGCAATATCAACCCGTTCAAAACTTTTGTTGTTATTCCTCAGCCAGTTATGTGAACTTTCTAAACCATCAATGCTTATTGTGAGTGCTCCAAGTCCTGCATTTAAGAGAGAAATATGTTTCTCGTTGTCATACAAATAACCATTTGAAACCATACTCCAGCGCATTCCACGTTTTCTGATTTCCCGACCGCAAATTTCAATGTCTTTTCGTAAAAGGGGTTCTCCTCCTGTCAATACTACCGTGAAGTTTTCTGAAGGTGTTTGAATCGTATCAAGAGCCTTTAGAAAGTCATCAAGAGGCATGTCTTTATAAAAACTGTCTTTCGAGCAATCACTTCCGCAATGTCTGCAATTCAGATTACACCTTGTCGTACATTCCCAAAACAGATAATTGAGTTCATGGTACTTTGCTTCCGATTTTTTGAATTTCCGAAACAAAGCTTGTTTTAGAATTGAAACCATTTACTTATTCTCTAGTTCAATGTTCAGATATACTTTAGGTTGCTTAGACATTAGTACAGAATCATTGATTGTAACCAATGTGTCTTTGTTGGAAAACGAACCATTATGATCAGAGTCTATGTCTGTAAAATTGATTTTTGCATTTTGAAATCTCTCAATGTAAAATGAGAACTTTCCATTTTCGTCAGTATTCGTGTATTGAACTTTGTCGGCGACCGAAACCTTAATTCCTTGGATAGGAAGTCCTGAGGTTTTTGATTTCACCTGTCCTTCAATTAATAAATCATTCCCAAAGTCTTGTGGTGTACCGTAGCAAGCTTGAAATACAAAAGCAATTGAGGATAAACAAAGTCCTCCAATAATTTTTCTTTTCCAGTCTCTTTTCATAATTTTAATTCTAATTTAGTTGTACAATATTGGTTTTTCTTTTTTTGCAATAACCGCTAACATCTTTGTGTGCACGCCATTCAATTTGTATATACGCCATAGTATGTCGCATTTATTTACCTTGTAAAAATGCGATTATATCTGATATACAGTGATTGGCAATTTATAAGGCTGCTGAATGCGTGGAGTATATATAAAATGTCAGATTGCAATGATAATAAAATGTCAATATGAATTCGTAAAGTTAATGTAAAATATTATTAAATGCAAAAATGCCTGTAAGACTTTTAAACAACTTACAGTACAAGTAAATGACTATGGGAAGAGGGTTTTGAACGGTTATTGCTTTGTATTCCGCAGACTGGATAGTGGTTGTAATAATGCACGAAAGTAGATATACACATGGCATACCTATTAACGGATTGATTCTAAAGCACAGAGGGATGGGAGAGTGGTGTCGTGTTTCCCGGCATTTACAGCTTTTCTACCCCGCACACATTCAGGGTAAAATCATCTACTTTAAACCGGACATCAAATCCGGCGAATTCTAATCCATAAATCCGCTCCGGATCGTTCTGATAGGATGGCCGCGGATCTTGTGCCAGCACATCCAGAAGTCCCCGGTGCAATTGAGTGGGAAAAAGATTTAGCAGATCCTCCGGAAAGTTCACTTCAAGCTTATATTCATGGAGTGTATCGGTAAATCCTCCGAAAGCATCGGGATGACTGTCAGTGAAGGGCAGGTAGGGTTTGATGTCGTATATAGGCGTATTGTCCATCATATCGGCTCCCGAGATGTAAAGAACCGTTCCGAATTCAGGATGTTTACTGACAGCCTCGAGTTTGACAGAAGATAGTCCGATGGCATTCGGTCTGAAAGGAGAGCGGGTGGCGAAAACTCCCATTCGACGGTTACCCCCAAGCCGTGGAGGACGTACCGTGGGCGACCATTCGTCACGTTCGGCTTCCGAAAATCCCCAGATAAGCCAGATATGAGAAAAATCCTCCAGTCCGCGCAGCGCGTCGGGATTGCGGTATTCGGGCTCGAATATGATCATGGACTTCAGAGTGTCAATCAATCCACTCTGACGTGGAACGCCGAACTTGGTCGGGAAGTCAGTGTGGATGCGGGCGATGATTTTGAGTGCTGTTGTTTTCATTCGGATAGTCGTTGAGGTTATTCGCTGCACAAAATTAAAAAAATATTGTTGCAGCAATGAGAATTCTATACCCGAAACTGAACTTTAACCGGCGAACTTATTTCCGAACAACGATGTTATTCTGATTGATTATTGTTCTGTATAAACCGATAAACAGCAGGTGGCAGGGAGTATGCAGGATTAAACTATCAGGAGAAATAAATTAAAAGATTTTTTTACTATTGTCCGATCTTATCTTTCACATCTTACTACAAAGATTTAGCCACTTCCGACAGGTCGGAATGTACCATCTGTGGTTGTTTTTACAACAGCGTTGCAAAATATTTGTAGCGATTTGATAACGGCAGAAAAGCAAGCCCTGGCAGGGCTTAATATTCTTATTTGTTTCGATTACGTCAAATTACAAATGTTTTTCTGTTTTTTTATCGGACAACAATAAAAAAGAATTCAATATTCCATCCATGAAGACTATAGCCGAAGAAGCCGTTATGATCCGTGATGCTGATCAATCCGATAATGAAGGACTGCTCAGTCTGGCAGCTTCATCAGGTATGCGAGGGAAGTTTTCTTTTCGTGTAGAAAGGAAACCTGATTTTTTCAGGTTGTTACAGCGAAAGGGAAATTATCTGGTAAAAGTCGCTGTGGCGGAGGGAAGGATTGTTGGCTCCGTTTCGGTGGTGGAAACAAATGTTTTTATCGGAGGAAAATCCTGCAAAGCATATTATGCCTGCGATTTCAGAGTTCATCCAGATTACCGTGGTTCAGGACTGGGCGTGAGACTTGTAGAAGAAGTCTACCGGCAATCGGTGTCGCAGGGGGCGGATTTGTTTTTCGGAGTGATGCTATTGGGCAACAGGGAAGTTGCATCCTATTTGTCGGGGAAACTCAGAACTGTACCACCCATAGTCGCGGGAAGTGTTTTTCGCGTGTTTCAGATTATCCCTTCTGCTACGGAAATAAAAAACAGCAAATACAGGATTGAAGCTGTTGATGATTTCCGGTATGAGTTATTTTCGGAGGAAATGAAGCTGTACGGTTTTGCACCCAATTATCCGAATGATATTTATAAGGACACCCGGATATGGTGTGTCACCGAAAACGGGGTTGTTGTTGCCGCGATAGCAATTGCCGCTTCGGAGGAATTAAAACAGGAAGTACTGGTGGATGTGCCGGGATATATCAAACCCCTGATGAAGTTGGCAGAACAGGTGAAATGGACAAACTCACGGATGAATCTGCCCCGACTGAACGGGAACATCCGTGTTCTTTACATCCGCTCGTTTTACATCCGCGATGAACATCAGGAAGCCCTGAGGATTTTAATAGCTCATGCCCGTAAACAGGCTTATAAGCAACAGTGTCATTTTCTTACGGTGGGTATAGATGAACGAAGTAAATATCTCCGGTTCTTCAGTTCCTTCCCGAAGTTCACACTGAAATCGGGACTTTATTTTTGCAACAATGGGATGTCTCCGGATGTTTTTGACGCGTTGCGACAGGGTGTTTCGTTTATGGATTATTCTCTGGTCTGAAAGCCTGCGGATTATTTTCGGCTCAATGCCACCAGATTATAGAACGGAAATCTGTCCGTTGTTGCTGCTGATATTGCTGCCTGCTCATCTTTATCGAACAAATCACCATAACTATCCCTGAAATAATTTTTCTGCAAATAGCGGTAACAAATTCTGGTTCCGGGATTTAGCCGCTCCTTCAGGAGTCCGATTAATTCTTTAAATTCGGTTTCACCGGTCCAGTCACCAAGATTTGAAATGTGAATTTTGTTATAATAACCCATTTCTTTCCGTGTCAGTTCGTCCCGGAAGGATGAATGTATCAGTTCGAAACGTGTGAGATTTTCAAGCAGTCTTTGCTTGTTTTCCGGTTTCAGGTAGGGTGGAAATGCCCGTTCAGTTTTGCATGCACCCGTGAGGAAATACTGGAGAAAATAATTCTCTGATGCAGGAGTGGCGGTGCAGAAGTTCCGGAATTTGGCGTAAAACCGTTCGCCGGTTGTGCCGTCGGCATGTATGAGCGCCTGGTCCTGCAGTCCTCTTTTTCGGTAAATAGCGGGATGAAAAACGACTTTGAAGAGCAACTGGAGGCTTTTACGTCCGGCAATTTTTCGGTCAAAAATTTCAGCCTGCTCGTCGGTTGTGTGGCAGTTGATCAGATCGAAGATGTTTTTCTTTCCGATAATTGCGTACAGCAGAAATCGCAGTTGATTGATGTAATATTCAAATCTTCCCGAATTTATTACGCCCGTCTTCAGGTATTTCAGATTGCTGTCCCAAAAAGCAGCTTCCTGAGGCGTGAGATGAGGCCGGATTTGTTTCCGGTAAATTTCCTCCCTGGTTGCTGTATCAAGTTTTCCGTACCCGAGAAACCTGCCGTTCAGTGGAAAATCAAGCTGTAAAGCGGATGTAAGTTTAAGTTTTGTCAGGTAGATCTGTTTTTCGGAAATATCAACAGCTGTCAGCCGTATGTTGTCGTGTGTGCTGAGGATACAAAGCGGAACTTCACCGGCGCTTGCCAGCGACAGGATAAGATCTTCTTCTCCAATTTGGAGAATTTTTTCTTCTGTGTGAAAATCTTCCTGCGAGATGCCGAAATCAACTAAAAATGCCATTCTTCATATTGTTTAAATCATCAAAATGTAAGATACGGTAGTTTGAATATAGCAAAATTCCAAATAATGATGTTCGAACTTAAATCCAGAAAGGACTCCCCGTAGTGGGTTGTCAAATCAAATCTGCCGGATATTTATACAGCACAACTTTTCCGTTGGACGCGTCTATTTCGTTCCAGTCGTTAGTATCGAATTCAATAACGACAACTCCCGCTGTAGGCAGTCCCTGACCAAAACCCAGGGCGAGTGTAGCTGCGAGCCACGAAAGTGCAGGATTGTGACCAAACAGGAAGACCGAATCTGTTGGTTTTGTATCGAGGTTTAGCATCTCCCTGATTTCCGGAACATCGTAGCGGCCATACAGGAAACTTTCCTTCACGATCTGCTGCCTGTCGACTGAAAACTCATCGGCGAAGATGGAAGCTGTTTGTAGTGCCCGTTTGGCGGGACTTGAAATAATCAAACCGGGCTTAATTCCCCTGGCATGAAGGTACGAAGCCATTTCGGCTGCATTCCTTTTTCCCCGTGGAGTAAGTTTACGGTCAAAGTCGGATTGTGTAGGCTCTGGTTGTTCGGCTTTGGCGTGACGGACGATGGTAAGTATTTTCATGTGATTTTATGATTTAAGTTTTAAGCAATGTTCTTTAGTCGTTGAACTAAAATACAAAAGTAAATATCTTTTATAGAAATAACATCTCAGCAATTATGTTTGTTGTATTCAGCTATTCAGTATGTATATTGTGTGTTTTCGGTAAAAAGCCAAACGGCAATACAAATAAATGTATTGCCGTTTTCAGTTGTCCCACCAAGATTCGAACTTGGACAAACAGATTCAGAGACTGGTATGCTACCATTACACCATGGGACAGTTTCGGACTGCAAAATTACATAAATTTTTCAAATTGCAAAATGAACCAAGATAAGATTTTTATTCTGAAATATATTTTTTTGAGTAAAACCCGGTTTAAAATCGTTGTTTCAGACGAATGTTTGTATTTTTGCCGGTGAATTAATGCGGATTACGAATGAAAAAACTGGATGAAAATTTTTTTTGCCGCGATGCGGTGGTGGTTGCCCGCGAACTCCTGGGCAAAACTCTGGTGCGGTTCCACGAAGATGGTACAAGCTGCCGTTACCGGATTACAGCTACTGAAGCGTATCTGGGAGGGGAGGATTTAGCCTGCCATGCCAGCAAGGGACGTACACTGCGCACCGAGGTCATGTTTCTCCGGGGCGGCAAAGTTTATGTGTATCTGATTTACGGCATGTACTGGATGCTGAATATCGTTACGGGCGAAGAGAATCATCCACAGGCAGTGCTTATTTGCGGTCTCGATAATGTGAAAGGCTCGGGCAGGGTTGGAAAACTCCTGAGAATAGACAAAAGCTTCTACGGGGAAGATTTAACCCGTTCAACACGCATCTGGCTCGAGAACAGCGAAACATACACGAATTACATCACCAAACCCCGTGTGGGAGTGGATTATGCCGGTGAATGGAAAGATAAATTGTGGCGATTCGAAGTTGATAATGGTTATTAAGTTATTGGTTGATGATTTGATTATTTGAAGATAACTTATAATTCATAACTCGTAATTCAAATTTCTAGTTTGGATAAAACTGAAACTAACCGGATGATCTGGATTCATCCGGTTAGTTTATAATATCGAAACGTGAAAGCTGTAACGTACAACGTCTTCTATTTTTCCAGGAAATTCGGGTACATATAGTCGGTTGGCGAAACAAAAGTTTCTTTGATACATTGAGGTGAAACCCATCGCAGCAGGTTGAAGACCGATCCAGCTTTGTCGTTGGTACCCGAGGCTCGTCCTCCACCGAAAGGTTGCTGATCAACTACAGCGCCCGTAGGTTTGTCGTTGATGTAGAAATTACCTGCCGTATGTGTCAGGCGTTTGGTCAGGTGTTCGATGGTTGCTCTGCTGGCGGAGAATATGGCTCCGGTCAGTGCGTAAGTGGTGGAACGGTCGAGAATATCGAGCGTTTCCTCCATCCTGTCGGGTTCATAGATATACACGGTGAGTACCGGTCCGAAGAGTTCCTCACGCATGGTGATGTAATCCGGTGTGTGAGCCAGGATAACCGTTGGCTGTATGAAATAACCGTGTGATTTGTCGTACGTACCACCTGCCACGATTTCAGCATCGGTTGATTGACGTGCACGGTCGATGTAGCCTGCCAATTTGTCGAACGATTCCTCATCAATAACGGCATTCACAAAGTTCGAAAAGTCCATAACATCGCCAACGGTAATTTTCTTGAGATCTTCAGCCATATAATTCCGTACATCCTCCCAGATATTCGAAGGAATATACGCTCTTGAAGCGGCCGAACATTTCTGTCCCTGGTATTCGAATGCACCGCGCACCAGTGCAGTGGCAACCTGGCGAGCATCGGCAGTAGCATCGGCAAAGACATAATCTTTTCCGCCTGTTTCGCCCACAATGCGCGGATAGCTGCGATAATGGGCAATGTTTTCCGAGATTGTTTTCCACATGCCGTTGAATACAGCCGTCGAGCCGGTAAAATGCAGACCCGCAAAATTACTGTTATAGAAGACAGTCTCAGCGGTTTCCCGGCCATCGCAAAACACCAGGTTGATAACGCCATCGGGCAGTCCGGCTTCCCGAAGTACTTTCATGATGAGCGATGCGGAGTAAACGGCTGTTTTGGATGCTTTCCACACTATGGTATTTCCCATCAGCGCAGGTGCACCGCCCAGATTGCCGGCTATGGAAGTGAAATTGAAAGGTGTGAGAGCAAATATAAATCCTTCGAGAGGTCTCCACACAACACGGTCCCAGATACCGGGTGAGGAGTTAGGCTGCATGGCATACAACTCACACATATTTCTCACGTTGAAACGGTAGAAGTCAACCAATTCACAAACACAGTCAATTTCGGCTTGAAAGACATTCTTTGATTGTCCGAGCATGGTTGCTGCGTTAAATTCGTAGCGATAAGGTCCTGCAATAAGTTCGGCTGCTTTGAGGAAAATGGCGGCACGGCTTTCCCAGTCCATGGCTTCCCAGGCAGGTTTAGCTGCGAGCGCAGCATCGATAGCCATTTGTACGTGCTGTTTGTTACCCTGATGATAATGTCCGAGCAGGTGCTGGTGATCGTGAGGCGGACGTATATCCATCCTGTTGCCGGTACGCACTTCTTTTCCTCCAATAATCATCGGGATGTCCAGCCCTCCCTTATTCAGTTCTTCCAGTTTAAGTTTTATTGCTGTCCGCTCCGGTGAGCCGGGAGCATACGTTTTTACCGGTTCGTTTTTGATGTCCGGCAGTTTGAAAAATCCTTTGGCCATGGTAGTATGAATTTAAGCAATGTGTTTTTTTTGTGAATGTTTTCTGAATTTTTATAACGATACAAATCTATAAAATATCTTTGAAATAAGTTTGTATCAGAAAGAATAATATGAGGCGAGAAATGAAAAAATGCCGGAGAATATATCGGCATAATGATTTTTCGAAAATTGACTGAAAGAAGGCAGACTGAAATGTATCTGAAAACAAATAACATACGTCACAAATACACTAAAGCGCTAATTTTTTCAAAACAATCTCATAACAACAGAATACATACGGAGTATTTAAAATCCAGCCGGATGAAGGCAGGCTTTAGTGACTGTGAAATAGAACCGTTACAAAAATATTTATCAATTAATAGTTTCTTTTTTCGGCTTGGTTGTTATATAAATCAGCATCAGCAAAAGAGCGAGCAATGACATGACTCCCCCGAAGTAAAAAGGAATGGAAGAATTAACCTTGTCGTACAGTAATCCTGCAATCAGACTTGCCGGGAGAAGGGTAATGCCGAGCATCGCGTTGTAAATACCCATTCCGGTTCCTTTTTTGTTCTCGTCGGTGAGGTCGGAGATCATTGCTTTCTGTACACCATCGGTTAGCGCCGAGTAGATGCCGTACAGAGCAAACAGTGCGACGATGACGTAAACGTTGGCTGTAACTCCGAAACCGAAATAAACGAGCGAATAAATCAGAAAACCGGCTATCAGCAACTTCTCGCGGCCGATACGGTCGGACAGCGAACCGAACGGAATGGCAAGAAAAACTGAAACCACACTTGAAATGAGATATACAAGCGGAATGAACGTTATTTTAATACCAACTTCATTGGCTTTAACCATCAGCAAAGCATCGGTCGAATTGCCCAGGGTGAAAATAAAGATGATGGCCAGAAAAAGGTAAAACCGTTTTGGAAAATCTGAGAAACGGAAATTTTTCATCAGACTTTCCTTCCTTTTTTTTGCTTCGCGAATACCAAAAACCAGTACAAACATTCCCAGAATACCCGGAATGCCAGCCAGCAGGAAGATTAGTCTGAAATCGCCGGGATGAAACAGCAGCAATAAAAATGCAAGCAACGGGCCAAGTATGGCTCCGCTGTTGTCCATCGCTTTGTGCAGTCCGAAGCTTCTGCCCACCTCATTTCCATTGACCGAACCTGCAACCAGACTATCGCGGGGAGCAGTACGAATGCCTTTCCCGACCCGTTCGATAAACCGGAAAATCAGTACCTGCAACGGACTGACCACGAGGGCATAGACAGGCATAATCAAAGCAGATAATCCATAGCCAATCAGCATAAATGGTTTGTTGCGCCCGATGCGATCGCTCCAGTATCCCGAAAATGCCTTGATGAGTGAAGCGGTGCTCTCTGCAATCCCTTCGATGAGCGAAAGACTGGTCTTGGAAGCCCCGATGGACATCAGAAATAAAGGCATCACCGAATAAACCATTTTAACAGACGTATCGGTCAGGAAACTGACAATGCCAGTATAGAATACGTTGGGTGTAAATCCGAAAATTTTCTTTTTTTCAATCATAATTCGAATGAAGAATGTGTGCAGACCGCGTTCGCAATTCGGCAGAACTCATTCAGTGGGTTAAAAATTTCAGGAACGGGATTACAAAAGTAATCAGAAAACACGACTTTTGAATGTTATTTCCCGACATTTTCTTCGCGGATATAATTATTCGGTTCACAAATCGGGAGTGATGAATCAATTGAATAAATTTTTATTTTATGTTACAAAGCTGTTTCAATCGTAAAATAATCGTTAACTTTGCATCTGGTTTTTTAAAACCAGTTCAACCAATCGCACCGTCAAAGATTTACGTATTTTCAGTTTGGAAATTCACAGTAATATACCTCACAATCAGAAACTAATGAATAAATGTATATTAATTACCGGAGGTACAAAAGGTATCGGGTATGCCATTGCCGAAATTCTTGCCAAGTCCGGTTATAATCTTTTGCTCACTTTCGGTGCTGACCAACAGCAGGCGATAACGGTTCAGGCTGAATTACGTGGTAAATATGCTGTAAAAGTGGAGGTGCTGCAGGCTGACATTTCCGAAAAATCTTCGATTGATAAGATTGCATCGTTTCTCGATGCCGACGATATTCATCCGTTTTCGGTAGTGTTCAATGCCGGTCTGACCTGCAGGACACCCTTCGAACAAATGACACTGGAAGAGTGGGAGCGGGTGTTTTTTGCTAATGTTCATTTTCCGGTTTTTCTGCTCCAGCGTATTTGCGGCAAGTTGCAATCCGGAGGAAATGTGGTGTTTACCGGTTCGCTGATGGGTGAATATGCCCATTCGGTTTCGCTGGCTTATGGAGTAACCAAGTCGGCAGTACACTCGCTGGTAAAAAATCTGGTAAAGTTCATGCAACCTTATAGAATCCGTGTCAATGCGGTTGCTCCCGGTTTTGTGGATACAGAATGGCAAAAAAACAAGCCTGCTGAGATCAGAAAAAGCATTGAAAGCAAGATAGCCCTCGGAAGGTTTTGCAGCCCGGAGGAATTGTCTGAAATATATAAACTAATCATCGAAAACAACTATTTTAACGGAGAGGTGATTACCATGAGCGGTGGTTATTCATTCAGGTGATTTACCGGGACTCCACAAACGAGACGTAAAATGTAAGATGAGTTAAATTACATTGTGATGTCCCCCGAAATATCTCCATATTGAGCTGACCGCTGTCAGTTTAGGCGTGATGAATGATTCAATAAATTTAAAAAATACTAACTTTGCAGTTTGTAAAAGCCGAAAAGTTGGTTTTTTAGCATAAAAATACGTGTTGATTTATTTTTTCACTATATTTACCTGCTGAAAATATCAGATTTATAATAATCCTATATTCACCGGTTTTGTTGAATGTCATAATTCAACGGGACTGATGCTGTAATATGAATTACAGATTTTATTTTTAAAAGAAAATTATGAGAAAAGTCATTACATACGGTACTTTCGATCTTTTTCATCAGGGTCATGTTAATCTGTTGCGGCGTGCAAAAGAACTTGGTGACTATCTCATCGTTGGTGTGACTACCGAAAACTATGATAAGGGACGTGGCAAACTGAACGTGCACCGTACTTTGATGGAACGAATAGAGGATGTGCGAAATGCCGGTTTTGCAGATGAAATTATTATTGAGGAATATGAAGGGCAAAAGATTGACGATATATTGAGGTATGAGGTTGATGTTTTTGCCATTGGTTCCGACTGGCTTGGCAAGTTTGATTATCTGGGTGAATACTGTCAGGTGGTGTACCTGGAGAGAACAAAAGGTGTATCCAGTACTCAGCTCAGGATGGAAGCGCAGTCTGTTATCGAACTTGGTGTTATCGGGAGTGGCAGAATTGCCGACAGGCTTATACCCGAATCAAAATATGTGAGCGGAATTGATGTCAAAGGGGTTTATAATCCTGATACAGAAGCAGCAATGGCATTTTGCGAAAAGCATGAACTCAGCTTCAGTTGCGATGATTTCGATGATTTTATTTCGAAAGTGGATGCCGTTTACATTACTTCTCCGCATTATACTCATAACGACTACATCCGCCGTTGCCTGGAAAACGGCAAGCATGTATTGTGTGAGAAGCCCCTCGTTTTGTCGGCTCAGGAAGCAGAAGAACTGTATCGGCTTGCCGAAGAAAAAGGTCTTGTGCTCAAGGAAGCCATCAAAACAGCATACTGTCCCGGATTTGCACATCTTATCACGGTCGTGAAAAGCGGTGTGATAGGAAGTATTAAGGATATTGATGTGTCGTTTACGAAGCTCTGCAGTACAAATGCGCGTGAACTTGATCCGAAACAGGCGGGAGGCAGTATGAATGAACTGGCTTCCTATGTGTTGCTGCCAATCATCAAAATACTCGGTATGGAGTATGAAGATATACATTTTTTCTCGTACAGAAGTAATGCTGTTGACCTTTATACCAAAGGACTTGTTTTGTATAAACATGCTACAGCCTCGTTCAAAGTGGGACTGGGTGTGAAAACAGAAGGTGAAATGATTATCAGCGGTACAAAAGGATATGCCTATGTGCCGGCTCCGTGGTGGAAAACTGAGTATTTCGAACTGAGGTACGAAGATCTTAACCAGACCCGGAAGTACTTTTACAAATTCGACGGTGAAGGCCTGAGGTACGAACTGAACGATTTTCTGATTGAAATGAATAATCCTCAGTTCAAACAGTTCAAATTACAGAATGCTGAGTCTGTTGCAATCGCCAACATTATCGAGAAATTTGGGAATAGCCATAATGTTTATAATATATTCTGATTTAAGTTTTTAAATAAAGCCTAAATATATCTGTAATACACTGTGAAACGAATTCCTGTTTTCAGGACAAGTTTTGTAATAACTAAAAAAACAAATAATTTACGCATGAATAAAGAATTTGAAGCTTCATTAAAGTCAATAGAAACAGAAAATTATCTTGACAGAGTCTTCTACCGCCCTATAGGTTTCAAAATTGCAAAAGCACTGACCGGAACAGGCATCACCCCAAATATGATAACCATTCTTTCCATATTTGTGGGATCAGTCGCCGGCGTTTTGTGGTTTTTCCCTTATTCTCTCACCTACGCTATTGTTGGTATAGTTTCGCTGATTGTTGCCAATATCCTGGATTGTGTCGACGGACAGCTGGCTCGTCTGACCGGAATTAAATCCGAAATCGGACGAATTCTCGACGGTTTTGCCGGTGACTTATGGTTTTTGCTCATTTACATTGCGTTTGCGCACCGCCTCAACGTGGATTGTGTCACCTGGTTGTTTTGGCTTGCGGCAGTTGCCATGGGGATTTCACACCTTAATCAGGCTGCCATGACCGATTATTACAAAACGCTTCACCTGTTTTTTATCAGCAAGGAAAAAGGCAAAGAATTCGAGTCCTCCGAACGTATTAAAGCCCGTGTGGCAGCCATGCCAAAGGGTGTAAATCGCTTCTTTTCAAAATTTTACATTATCTATACGCTCATTCAGGAAAAACAAACTCCGGAATTGCAGAAATTACTGGCCGGTTTGAAAGAAAAGTACGGTGAGGAAATCCCTGACGACTTTCGGTTGAAATTCAGAGCTGAAAGCCGCAAACTGATGCACTGGATTGACTGGATGACCTTTAACGGACTTTCATTAGTTTTGTTTTTGTCGGTACTGCTCAATGCAGTCTGGATATATCTGGTTTGGGTAATTATTATATTGAATATTCTTAATAAAATAATCAGGCTGAGACACGAGAAGATGTGTAAATCGCTTGAATAATAAATTTTTCGATATGTCGAAAAAAATGAATAAATTTCGCGATTATTTTTTTGTCATTGGTATCGCGATCTTATTTTTTATGGCTTACAAGCTGGGATGGAAGGCTATTGTCGATAATCTCGGAAAAACAGGCTGGTGGTTTGTAGCTATCATGTGTGTCTGGATTTTTGTTTACATGGCAAACGCTTTATCACTTGCGATCATCATACGGGATGGCAGCGAAGAGTCAAAGCGTGTAACACTCATGCATTTATTCAAACTGACTATTTCGGCATATAGTATCAATTACATTACCCCACTTGCCATAGGCGGTGAACCTTATAAAGCACTCGAGCTTAAACCCGATCTGGGAACTCACAAAGCCACTTCTTCAGTTCTGCTTTATGTGATGATGCATTATGTGTCGCATTTCTTTTTCTGGATGATTTCTGTTCCGCTTTTTTTGCTTATCATTCCGAAAATTCCACCCGGAGTACAGATAATTCTTTGGGGAATGATTATTGGAAGCATACTGCTTATTTACTGGGCATTTACCGTTTATACCAAAGGGATTATACGTAAAGCACTGGCAATAGGCTGCCGGATTCCTTTTTTCGGAAAAAAGATCAGAATTTATCGGGATAAGAACAAGGAACGGTTTCATGAAATGGATGAACTGATTGCCGATCTTTTTACAAACCGGAAAAAGGATTTTTTCCTCTCACTGGGTGTGGAGCTGCTTTCACGTTACATTTCATGTCTTGAGTTGTATTTTATGGTTATCCCCATGAATTATGATATCACATTTATTCAGTGTATTCTTATCTATTCATTTGCTACTCTTGTTGCTAATATTTTCTTTTTTGCACCCATGCAGATGGGAACACGCGAAGGTGGTTTTGCTTTGGCTGTGAGCTTACTGTATGTCCCTGCCGGATTGGGAGTATATATCGGACTTTGCACCCGCATTCGTGAGTTTTTCTGGATCATCGTGGGTATAGCTCTCATGAAACTCAGACCTTCAAGGATTAAGTGATTTTTAAAAAAATCGCAATAATTTTTTTCCGATTAAACCAAATGGAGTTTAGAAAGTCTAACCCATAAAAAACCGGAAATTGGATACAGCCAGCAATACATTCCATTTACTTACAGAAAAGGACAAGAAAGATGCTTTTTCGGGGTTGGTTCGCTCTTATCAGGAGCGGTTGTACTGGCATATCCGCAAAATGGTGCTGTCGCACGATGATACAAACGACATATTACAGGACGTGTTTATGAAAGCCTGGAACGGGCTGGACAGTTTCAGGGGCGAATCGCAGGTTTCCACCTGGCTTTATCGGATAGCGACCAACGAAACACTCACTTTTCTGGCCAATAAAAGGATGAAAAATATAAATTCACTCGACGAAGTGGAAGATATATTGCTTCAGAATCTTCAGGCCGATAGTTATTTCAACGGAGACGAAGCACAACTTCAGTTGCAGAAAGCAATTCTTATCTTGCCCGAAAAGCAAAGACTGGTATTCAATATGCGTTTTTACGAAGATCTTTCGTATGATGAAATGAGCGAAGTACTTGGAACATCGGTTGGAGCACTGAAAGCTTCGTATCATCATGCAACAAAAAAAATTGAGCATTTTCTAACCGAAGAAAATGACGATTAATGTAATGTTATATTTAAACCTTTATCGTTAATAAGAGTCTGACAAGTATGATGAAAAAGAAAAACATATCGCTGGATGAAATGGATAAAAGGTTGCCGTTTACGGTTCCTGAAAACTATTTTGAAGATTTTGCAACCCGTTTGGAGTTGCAAGTCGGTGAAGTTGCTGCAGAGAAGAAACATCATCATCTGAGACTCTGGGCGTATGCTGTGGCTGCTGCTTTTACAGGTTTAATCATTTTAGGTCCAGTATATACATTTGTTTTTTCAGGAACATCAAAGCTGGATAATTACGAATCGTATGTGCTGTCACAGGTTGACGAAACATCTATGCTTTACTACTATCTTGAAGACCACAATACCGTAAATAAATAAAAATAACCGATATGCGAAATTTTAAATACATCCTGCTGAGTGCTTTATTGCTATTGTCGCTGGCAATAGAGGCAGAAACCGGACAGCGCGGTCGACCCAATGTTAAGGAAATGCACGAAAGAAAGTGGCAGTTTATGATGAAGGAGGTTGAACTCTCACCAGCAGAAATAAATGAAGTGAAACCAGTTTTTCTGAATTATGAGAAAGCAATATGGGAACTCCATGAAAAAGACAGAGAATTCTTCCGGTTGTCAAGAGAAAGAAAACAAGGTGGTGCGGAAATTAATTATTCCGAATTGAACGATAAAGCTGTAAACTCAGAAATATCACATGCTCAACTGTTGAAAAATTATCATCTGAAACTCAGAAAATTATTAAAACCCGAAACTTTATTCAACTATTATCAGGCAGAACGGAAATTCAAAAGAAAATTGCTGCAGAATATGCCAAAAAATATGCCTCCACCACCGCCTGAAGATGACAAGTAGGAATTTTTGTCGGAACAGTAACTCTATATGAGACAGAAAACGCAGATCAGAGGGTATCGAAGTCTGTGTTTTTTTGTATCCGGAATTCAGTTCACAGCAAAAAACCGAATTGAAATTTTGACATATTACAAAATAGTACTATCTTTGCAGTCCAAAATCAGGGTACTTTGGCCGAGTGGCTAGGCACCGGTCTGCAAAACCGTATACGGCGGTTCGAATCCGCCAAGTACCTCAGTAAAAAACCTTCTGAAACAATACATTTCAGAAGGTTTTTTCTTTCGCAAACGTTTTAGTAATCATTTTTATTGTTGGTGTGTTATATTTACTGCCGGGTGCCTAAATTTAGTAAATTTGTACTCATTAATAAAATCCATTCCTATGAAGATCCAATTCAGACTCAATTACCAGACTCTCTGGGGACAATCGATATATCTACAATTATATAAAGATGAACTGCATTTTAGCCGACATGAAATGAAATGTGAAAACGTAAATCTGTGGGTTGTGGATGTGCATTTTGAGGATAATCCGGGTGAAATTAATTATCGTTATTCTATCCTGAAACAGGATAAAACATTCGAAAATGAATTTGGTAATCTTCGGAAAATTTCAATACCCACAAAGGAACCGTTTATAACAATAGAAGATAACCGACGAACTCGAAACGGAGATAGTGCATTCAATACAGTAGCTTTTACCGATTGTTTTTTTAAGCGAAAAAAAGCCACAAAAACTCCGCAGTCGGAGAATACCAATTTCGTCCTTCGGATCAATTGTCCTCAAATGGAACCTGACCGCCATTTTGCCATCATAGGAAATCAGTCAGTGCTTGGAAACTGGGATGTAAGCAGGAAAATACGGCTGAACGAATCGAACTTCCCTTTTTGGTCTGTTGCTCTCAATACCAAAGACATTACCTTTCCGCTGGAATATAAATACTTAATTGTAGATACAAAGACAGATGAGGTACTGGCATGGGGTGGTGGTCCTAACCGGAGAGTGGAAAATGCAGAGAAGGGGAAACTTACCATCGTAACCGACGAAAATTTTATCCGTACAATACCCTCCTGGAAAACGGCAGGAGTTGCCATTCCGGTTTTTTCACTACGCAGTGAGGAAGGTTTTGGTATTGGTGAATTGCTCGATCTGAAAAAAATGGTCGACTGGGCGAAACAAACCGGACAGCACATCATACAGACTCTTCCGATCAACGATACCATTCTGAATCACACCAATTATGATTCATATCCCTACAACGCTGTTTCGGTGTATGCTCTGCATCCCGTTTATCTGCGACTGGAAAGACTTGGAGCACTGAAATATAAAAAAGATATCGCTTATTTTGAGAATATAAAAAAGAAACTCAACGAAAATAGTTTTTCTGATTATCAGAATGTACTGAACGAAAAATGGAAGTATTTCAAACTGATTTATCCGAAAGAAAGCCCGGCTGTTTTTGCCTCGGACGATTACAAACAGTTTTTTGAAGCGAATAAAAGCTGGCTCGTGCCTTATGCGGTTTTCTCATACCTGCGGGATAAGAATGGAACGCCCGAATTTGGCAAATGGAATGAATTCAACATCTACAAACAGAATGAAATAGAAGCATTTGCCTCAGAAAGAACTCCCTACTATGATGAAATTGCATTGTTTTATTTCCTCCAGTATCATTTACACCAACAACTTATTGAAGTTCATGATTACGCCCGTAATAAGGGCGTAGTCCTGAAAAGCGATATTCCTATCGGTGTGAGTCCCCGAAGTGTGGATGCCTGGGTCGAACCACAGTTGTTCAATACGAACATGCAAGCTGGAGCTCCACCCGATGATTTTTCCGTGACGGGACAAAACTGGGGTTTCCCGACTTACAACTGGGATGAAATGGCTAAGGACGGTTATCAGTGGTGGCAAAACAGATTCCGTAAGTTCATGGAGTATTTCGATGCTTATCGGATTGATCATATACTTGGATTTTTCCGGATATGGGAAATACCTGAAAAAGACGTGTGGGCGCTTGCCGGAAATTTCAGCCCAGCTCTGCCTTACAGTGTACAGGACTTACAGACATGCGGACTTTGGTGGGACGAAAACCGTTTTCTGCGACCGTATCTCCGCGAACATGTAGTTCGTGCCGTGTTTGGAAAATACGCTGATGACGTGATGCATGAGTACCTGCTGACCGATGGTTGGCAGAATTTCAAGTTCAAACCCGAATATGACACTCAAAAGAAAATCGAAGCCCATTTTGCCGCGCTTGGATATAATTTCACGACCAAAGAAGTTGCCATTCGCGACGGGCTTTATGCTCTCCATTGTGAAGTGCTGTTTGTGAGGGATAAAGAATATCATAACCTGTACCATCCGCGCATTTCCATGCACAGTTCGCAGACATTCAAGGATCTGCCGGATGATACTCGAAAAATACTGGATCGGATATATGTGGAATATTTTTATCACCGCCATACCGAATTCTGGAAAGAACAGGCATTGAAGAAACTTCCGGCGTTGCTGGCAGCTACCAATATGCTTGTATGCGGTGAGGACCTGGGAATGGTGCCTGACTCGGTGCCGGAGGTAATAAACCGGCTCGAAATCCTCAGTCTCGAAATACAACGAATGCCTAAAAAACCGAATACAGAATTTGCCATGCCTGCTGATGCTCCCTATCTGTCGGTTTGTACTACTTCAACACATGATATGAGTCCTATACGAGCCTGGTGGGAAGAAGACGCGGCGATTACGCAGAGGTTTTATAACCATGCATTATGTATAAACGGACCGGCTCCCGAAGTATGTACGCCATTTATCGCCGAGAAAATAGTGGAACAGCATCTGAAATCATCAGCGATGCTTGTTATATTGCCCTGGCAGGACTGGATGTCAATGGATGAAAAGCTCCGTTACAAATATCCGAACGCCGAACGGATTAATGTACCGAGCAATCCGAGGAATTTCTGGTGTTATCGCATGCATTTGACCCTCGAAAAATTATTGAGCGAGAAAAGATTCAATTCTAAAATTAAAAAGTTGATAGAGATCAGCGGCAGATGATATTCTTATTACAGGAAGTGATAATAATCTGTTTTTATGCAAAATACAAATAATGAACGTCAGACATGAAATTGTTTGACGTTCCTGTTTATTTTCACTAATTTTGCAACTCAAAATTTCACTCCAATGACAAACGAAAAATACGATCTCCGAGGCGTTTCGGCTTCAAAGGAAGATGTTCACAATGCCATTAAAAATATTGACAAAGGGCTATATCCCAAAGCATTTTGTAAAATAATTCCTGATATTCTGGGAAATGATCCGGAGTATTGCAACATCATGCATGCCGACGGAGCCGGTACGAAATCATCGCTGGCTTATGTTTACTGGCGTGAAACGGGTGATCTGTCAGTTTGGAAAGGAATAGCACAGGATGCTTTGATAATGAATATCGATGATCTGATTTGTGTGGGAGCTACCGATAATATCTTACTTTCATCAACCATCGGACGCAATAAAAACCGGATACCGGGCGAAGTCATTTCTGCCATTATCAGCGGTACCAGTCAGCTGGTGGCAGAACTTCGGGAAATGGGTGTGAATATTTACGAAACAGGCGGCGAAACAGCCGATGTGGGCGATCTGGCACGGACAATCATTGTGGACAGTACGGTAACCTGCCGGATGAAACGGTCGGATGTAATAGATAATGCCAATATACTGTCCGGTGATGTAATTGTGGGGCTATCGTCCTGCGGACAGGCCACTTACGAAAAGGAATACAATGGCGGCATGGGCAGCAATGGTTTGACCTCCGCGCGTCATGATGTTTTTGCCAATTATTTAGCCACCAAATATCCCGAAAGTTATAATCCCGAAATTCCCCGCAAACTGGCTTATGCCGGAAATTGTAAACTGACAGACCAGATTGAGGGACTGGGAATTGATGCCGGCAAACTGGTGCTTTCACCAACGCGTACGTATGCTCCGGTTGTAAAGAAACTGTTGGAAGTGTTGCGGCCCAACATTCATGGAATGGTGCACTGCTCTGGTGGCGCGCAAACAAAAATTTTGCATTTTATAGACAATCTGAAAGTGGTGAAAAACAATCTTTTCCCCGTTCCGCCATTGTTCAGGTTAATCCACGAACAATCCGGTACAGACTGGAAGGAAATGTACAAAGTTTTCAACATGGGACACCGGCTGGAAGTGTGTCTTCCCCGCGAATATGCTCAGCAAGTGATTGATATTGCGCAATCGTTTAATATCGAAGCGCAGATTGTAGGGTATTGCGAAGCGTCGGATAAGAAGGAATTGCTGATTGAAAGCGAGTTCGGGCGGTTTGAATACTAAACTGAAATTACAATAACAAAAATGCCGGAGAAATTCTTTTCCGGCATTTTTGTTATTATCAATGTTAGGTGGTTACAGGCCTGTCAAAGAAAGGATTTTTGGAAGTGCAACTGATCGGTATGGCATAGACGTTTGAACATTCGGACATCCAGCCAATCTCCTGTGCCACTCTTCCGGCTGAGAACATCACGCGGCTGTCAACGCGGTGATCGGCAGCAACCGAGCAGGCTGAACCAATAGCAATGCCGACATCCACCGAATTGAGCGAACAGGGAACAGCCGGGTGTTCCAACTTCTCAGCGCAGGTGTCGAAGCCGCAATATCCACAGTTCAGATTTTGCGTTTTTGTACGTGTGCCGATGAGGATAATGGCTTCAGCGTACAGAATATTCTCCGCATCACGGCTAAGAAATTTCATACCCGTTTTTTCGCAGTAAGCATACATAGCTTCCGAAAGTTTATGAATATCTTCACCCGTAATCAGCTTAATTTCAATAATATCTATCCCTTTTCCTTTCGGTGCGGTGCGCGCGGCGGTCATCATTTCGCAGGCAACCTGCATCAGACGTTCGTGGCGGTTATTTCTTTCATTAATGATCATAGTCTCAGAATTTGTATTTTTCAAAATTACACTTTAAATGCCGATCAACAAGGTTTTGTTTAGTTTTTAATCAATTTTTTTGTAAATATCTGGCCGTCAGATTCAATAAACAGGATGAATAATCCCGAAGAAATATTCCCGGTATCAATCCGGTTATCTCCCGAATTTACCTTTTGGCTGATTAAGCATTTTCCTGAGATATCACAGAGTTTTATTCTTCCGTTTCCCGGTATAAATATGTTGATGCTTTCCCGAAAAGGATTATTGATTTTAATATCCTGATAATGTATGTTTTCCACAGGCGTTTCTGCCACTGCGCCGGGATGAAGATCAATTATTCCGGCAAAATCGGTGGAAGTTTCGCCCAGCGAACCGGCTTCCTGCAATTGGGCGGTATAAACTTTTATAAAGTCAATATAATTCAAATGTACCGGATTGCCGTTTTCATCCACTGCCCAGTCTATTTTGAAACCATTTTTATCCACAGTTTCTCCGTTGGCCTGATTGTCAATATATCCCCATTCAAAGCCTGGTAATTTGTAAAATCCGCTGGCTTCCACCGCTGTGTTTGGGAGTTTTGTACCTCTGAAAGTCAGAGTGTTGTCACTTATCCAGAGCGGATACATGGTGGATTGCGAAGCAAAAGGAATATGAGTGATTACACCTTCTTTACCCTGGTTGTCGGTCCAGCGAATGTTTGATTTCAGCCCGTCAGGTTTCGGACGATAATAGGTAATTTCGTAGTTTCGGATTGTAGCCGTATTGTTGTATTCAGAACCGGCCAGTTCATACCAGGGCTCATCCGCATCGGGACGCCCGTTTTTATTCAAATCCTGACTTACCATCACAATTCCAGGTTCGCTGCTGTTGGTGTATGCATTTCCCAATCCCCTGAAGTCATAATCTCCTTTCACATTAACGATCGGGTGATCAAAACCAACGATTACATAACCGCCAAAACCTCCCAGACCAAGGATCGATTTATTGTCAATAAGGCAATTCTTTGCAAATTTCAAGGCATTCTCCGGAGTATCACTCATGGCCGGAGTGGGGTAGATGCGGTTGATATGCTGGCCGGGAGCCGGACGATATTCCAGCACACGGGTGATGTTGGGCGAGTTTTGTGCTGCAATTAAATTTGCAAGCAACATCATTAATGATAACAATGGTAATTTTCTTCTCATAATCATTCGTTTAAAAACACAATCTTATTTGGATTTAACCCGATTTCATTGATCCGGAATTTTAGTTTTCCGGTTTTGTCAAAGCAAAGCACATCACCCCAAAGGGTGTATCCGGGTGAGTTGGTGATGTAAATATTTTCGTCAGCAGTATTAACCTGAATGGAATAAGGGGTGTCAAGTACGGTGTTGTCGGAAATAAAATTGGCGTTGACAACCTTCTCGCTCAGACAGTCAAATACCTTCACCCAGTTTTTATTGGTGGTGAAATCGTAACTATACATATAGGCTTTGTCGTCATGAATAGTGAAATCAAGCACATTCAGTCCCTCGAAATCCTGAACCACTTCGTCGATGTATGTATCAATTTTTTGAAACCGATATGGATTTTCACCGTAATTTCCCCGGGACGAAACATACACGTCACCCTGACTGTCGGAATGTATGATGTATGGATTTATCCCGACAGTGATTTTTTTCAACTCCTTAAATGTTTTTATATCAATCACTGAAACCGTGTTGTCGTATTTCGGGAAATCCAGTCCGCCCGAATTTGCCACGTAGATTTTTCTTGCAGCGATACAAATTCCTTCGGGATTTCGTCCGCAATTGACCATGCCATTCACTACCAGACTGGCGGTGTCAATCCTTGCCACCGTACCATCAAAACAGCTGACAAAAACCTTTCCATCACTGCTTTCCAGATAGCGTGGCTGACGCGACGAGTTTTTGTCATTAAACAGCGGGATTTGTTTCAGTGAAATGCCTGTGCTGACATCTATTACTTCAATCTGACTTGAAATATCTACCGCAATATATAATTTGGAACCGTATAATATCATATCGTTGGCTGTGTCACCCAAACCGCGTTTGTTTTTTGTCTGAAAATAATTTGTATTAAATTCTTTTGTGTCAAAATTGTAGTACGCGAGCGTGCTGTTATTCATGTTGAATAATCCCTCCGAAAGCACCAGAATTTTACCCGTGTTTTGAGTTTCCGGTAAGATGTTGTTCCTTTCTACATCATACATGTCATTGCACGAATAGCAGATAAGACTGATTAACACGAAAATGTATGTTTTAAATCTGTTCATTGTTCAGAAATTAAAATTTCAACGAAATATTTCCCCTGAATGACCTTCCCGGCATGGGGAAAAATCGAACAACTTCATAATTCTTATTGGTCAGGTTAAGAACTTCGATACCTGCGCCAATTATTCCGAAACTTGTAATAAAATTCCGGGATGCAGAAATGCTGTGATCCGAATAGCCTTCCACCCTGTTTTCGGCATAATTCTGGTTAACGGCGTATCTGTGACCTGACCAGATAACGGCATAATTCAGATTTATCCAGGGAGTTTCCAGACTTGCCCTGCCCGCACCCGAAACGCGTGGCGTGTACGGAATCTGGTTGTTGTAGTCGCGGTCTTTCGGGTTTGTTTTATTTAATGCCCGCTGATAGGTGTACGAACCGCCCGCTATCAGGTTATAACCTTTTGCAATTCTGTAAGCCGCTTCCATTGAAAAATCCAGCCCGTCAATATTCACCTTTCCGTAATTAAGCATGGTCCATTCGAAGATGTTTTTGGTGGGATAAGCCACAATTTTGTTGTCTATCCGGTTGTGATAGGCATCTGCCGTCACCGAGAAAAACTGCAAAAGCTCATCAAGGGTGGTGGTATAAGTCGCGCCAAGGTTGAACTGTCGGGTGTTCTCCGGTTTCAAATCGGGATTACCTACACGTGAATAGTACAAATCATTGAACGTCGGAACACGGAAGATATTTTTGTAAAATGCCCGAAATCGTAAATCGGCTGTTGTAAATGGCTTCACCGATAAACTGATGTACGGCGAAAATTTTCGCTGATTTTCAGCGACATCACCAGTCTTCACCTGTTCGTTAATGTGTGTGTAAAGCAAACTTGCGGTAGCAAGAACCCGATTGGATACATATTTCCCGGTCAGAACCGTGAGCCAGCTGAGTCGGGATGGAGATGCAAAATCATTTTCGTCAGCATCGAGCGTATTGCCCGAAATATCAGAAGAAGCCGAGAATGAAATATTTTCAAAGGCTCTGAAAAGTGTTGAAACTGAACCGTAAATTTCGTTTTGAACGTAGATGTTTTCAGTTTTTCCGTCCGAATTTAATACAACGGGATCCAGGTAGCGCAGGGAACCGCGGTTATATTTTGCGTTTGCCTGTATCGCCCATTTCTGTGAAAGTTCATGCTCGTAATGCGCCTGTGTGAAAAACGTATTGTCCCAGATATGCTGAGTGGAGAAATTTGACAGGTTATAGTAAATGGTGGCACCCGGCAATCCGCGCTCTGAACTGTAATAGTAAGTTTTGAGGTAGCCACGGCTTTTATCCGAAAATTTTGAATGTAAAGCGGCTTCCAGACGGAGGTTATTCACGTCGGTATTCCGGCGGGTTTCCATGGATGAACTGTCTTTTCCGGCGAAACCGTAATTGAGCCTGTAAGGATATTCGCCGTTGGCAGCGAGCCACTCACCGCTGAAAGAGCCGGAAAGTCGCTGACTGAATTTCCGGTTGAGAGTGAGTGAAGGATTTATCAAACCGAATGAACCTGCCTTCAGTGCAACTTTGCCATTCATTTTCTGATCATCCCGAAATTCAGGGCTAAGTGTTTGGATATTCAACACCGAAGCCGATGCAAACAGACGTGCCGGTTGAAAGATATTATCACTCTGACCGCTGCTGAGTGAAATCATATCCACATTTTCCAGCGAAAAGCGCCCGATGTCAATTTGTCCGCTCTGAACATCAGTCAGCGCAATGCCGTCGTAACTCACCGTTGTATGATTTGCTCCCAGACTTCGCACCGATACCGTTTTCAGTCCGCCGATACCGCCATAATCCTTCACCGTTACACCCGAAAGCTGTTTCACGGCATCCGATGCCTGCAAAGCATTAAGTTGTGTCAGCGATTTGGAATTGAGTATCTGCAAGGGTGTGCTGGAACGAATTTCGGCGCTGCGTGTGCTTTCTGTTATCACAACTTCCTGTATGTAATGCACGCGGGTTGTATCCTTTTTTTGTTCAGCCGGATTTTGTCCGTTAACGGTCATTAGAATTCCGGAAAGCAGTAAGATCCCCGTTAATGAAAGAATATTTCTGAAATAAGATGAAGGCATACAATCTATTTGAAAAATCTAACAAATAGCTTGCAAGAAAAGAAAATCAACGGGCACAAATAGATATCGGTGCGTAATTGGTTATAGCTCTGTCCTCGAAAGCGTTAAACAAAATCATTTGGCAGGTCTTCTGACTTACTCCCGTAGATGAACGAGCCTTCCCGTCCTTATCATTCGGAGACAGTGGCAAAGTGTTGTTCATCACGTTGAAAGAGCTTACAGCAGCGGGACTGTTGCCGATTTTCACGACATTCCCTTTTAATCGATTTCCGCGGAAGGCGGAAATTCAAACCAAATTTCTGGTTACAAAGGTAGAAATTATTTACGAAAGGAGATAATTAAATCCCGAAGTTTAACGGAATTCATTGGGTCATTCGTTTTGTATGTTGTCTATTTAAATTTTCCAAAGACTGTATCAAATTAACCAAAGGCAGTTTCCTGCTATTTCCCGTCATTTAAAATGGATTTTTTACTATCTTTGCAGATTAAAATTAAAAAAGAAAGAGCTCAGATTAAGTAAGATGGCTGGATTTACTAAATGGATTACAGGCGGATTGGGTTTCGTATTAGGAGGACCAATGGGAGCGCTGGTAGGATTTGCGATTGGTTCGCTGATTGACGGTGCATCGGGTCTGACCGAATATGTCGAAACTCAGCGCAGACCTCATACCAATACTCAGGAGGGTGATTTCAAGATGAGCCTGCTGGTGATGATTGCCTGTGTGATGAAAGCGGATGGAAGTCCAAAGAAAACCGAACTGGCAATTGTAAAACGGTTTCTGGTTGTCAATTTCGGTGAAGACGGAGCTTTGGAAGGTTTACAGATTTTGAAAAACCTCCTGCAACAAAACATCAACGAACATGCTGTGGCTATGCAGATAAATCAGTATATGAATTACTCATCGAAACTGGAATTGCTGCACCTGTTGTTTGATATCGCTTATGCCGATGGAGCCGTAAATCAGTACGAACTGAACGTTATTCAGCGTATAGCTTCAGTGTTCGGGGTCAGTAGTCTTGATTTTAATTCGTTGCAGGCTCCCTATCACAAGCAGAAAGATACGAATTGGGCCTACACAGCGTTGGAAATTCAACCGACGGCTACCGATGATGAAATTAAAAAAGCCTATCGGACCATGGCGAAAAAATATCATCCTGATACAGTGGCAAATCTGGGCGAGGATGTGAAAAGAAAAGCTACCGAGAAATTTCGTTCCATCAACGAAGCTTATAACGAATTAAAAAGTCAACGAGGAATAAATTAGAAAACTATGGATAATAAATTATATATCTACAACACATTATCCCGGAAGAAAGAGCAATTCATACCTATACACGAAGCTCATGCGGGAATGTACGTTTGCGGTCCTACCGTTTATGGTGATGCCCACCTGGGACATGCACGTCCGGCAATAACATTCGATATTTTATTTCGTTATCTGCTGCATCTTGGCTACAAAGTGCGTTATGTACGCAATATTACCGATGTGGGTCACCTCGAAAACGATGCTGATGAAGGCGAAGATAAAATAGCCAAAAAAGCCCGCCTGGATGAACTGGAACCGATGGAAGTGGTACAGTATTATGTGCTTCGATATCATAAGGCTATGGAAGCCCTCAATGTGCTGCCTCCGAGCATTGAACCACACGCTTCGGCTCACATTATGGAGCAGATTGATTTTACACAAAAAATTCTGGACGCGG